>ERZ869929.88-NODE-88-length-46995-cov-269.020963_pt1 | contig 46995 bp, 59 predicted proteins | sample MGYA00579312_ERZ869929 | MGnify/ENA primary metagenome ERZ869929 (study PRJEB32216, sample SAMN09231818) | wastewater metagenome | place: USA: Maryland | collected 2016-08-09 | study: EMG produced TPA metagenomics assembly of the PRJNA472060 data set (Reclaimed... | reverse complement strand
GGCGGGCGACTATGGAACCGCAACGGCGGGCAACTATGGAACCGCAACGGCGGGCGACTATGGAACCGCAACGGCGGGCAACTATGGAACCGCAACGGCGGGCAACTATGGAACCGCAACGGCGGACTACTGTGGAACCGCAACGGCGGGCGAAGATGGGATGCTTCAGATTTACTATTACGACCGAAGCGACCGGCGGCGCCTCGCTGTTGCATACGTTGGCGAAGACAATATCAGGCCGAACGTCAAATATCGGCTTGACGGCAACGCTAAATTCGTGCCTGCTTAGGCCACAAACACTAATAAGGAACCAAACCAATGTCTTTCGACTTTGCCACCTACGCGACCCCCTCCAGCACCGCAGCCCAGGCCCTCAAGGCGGAAGCTGAAAGCCGAACCGGCGGACTGAAGGCGCTTGCCACTGACCGCAGCGACCTTTTCCGTTTGAACCCATACAACATTACGGTTAAGGACGGCTGGAACAGCCGCGACATGCGCGACCCTGACAATCAGGCGCATGTTGATGAACTGGCCCGGTCTATTGCTGCCATTGGCGTGCAGGAGCCGCTTACCGTCTACATGGACGGCGGCAAGCCTGTCCTGACGGACGGGCATTGCAGGCTGCTTGCCACCCTGCGGGCAATTGAGACTTACGGGGCAGAAATCCGCTCCGTGCCGGTCAAGACAGAGCCGAAGGGCAGCGACGAAAAGGACCGCCTGCTTTCGCAGATTATCAGAAACGGCGGCAAGCGCCTCTCGCCCTTGGAGCAAGGCGCCGTCTACAAGCGCCTCCTGAACCTTGGCTGGACTGAGGCGGAGATTGCCCGGCGGACTGGCGTGCAGCAAATCCAAGTCAGCCGCTACATCGACCTCCAGGCCGCACCTGAGCCGGTCCTTGACCTTGTGGCGACGGGCCAAGTCTCGGCCACACTGGCCATCGAAACTATCCAAGAGCGCGGCGAAGCACAGGCGGCGGAAGTCCTGACGGCGGCAGCCGAGACGGCTAAGGCGCGCGGCAAGAAGAAGGCCACAGCCAGCACCGTGGCGGAAGTCGTAACCGGCGCCAAGCCTGAGCGTAAGAAGCGGGATAAGGCAATCCCCGCACCTTCTGAGGCGCTTTTTGAAGCCCTACGGGCGGCGCTCCATGACGTGCTTTTGCACCTGCCCGAATATGACGAAGAAGGCAATCCGGCCTTTGCGCGTGCCCACCGCCATGCTATTCAGATTCTTGCACAAGCTGAAGGAGAGTAAAGTGCCCTCGAAGTTCACCCCCACCCTAGCCGACTTCCCCGCATGGGAGAAGCGCACCAAACACACCCTTGGCCCTGCCTCCGCGAAGTTGCGCGGATCGCGTAACCGGCGGATTATCTCAACATTTGAGCGCGATGGCGTTGAATATCAGTTGCACGCCACCAAGGGCATCAGACGCATCAGGCGGACATTCACCAAGGAGGTTAAGCAGTGATCGACTCCACCAAGCAAGTCAGCGCCACCCAGCATCTCCGCGTGGCGCGGCACAAGATGGCGCCCGCGTGGCAGGCCGTCCATGACTTCCTTGTGGCGCGTGGCTTCCACACGGCTGCCAGCCACATGGGCGACATCATGCGCCTGACCACGCCCGCCGCTTTCTGGCAGACGTGGCAGGCGAACGGACATGACAGTTACAGAGCCAAAGGCACCTAGCGATGATCGCTGATTTCCTGACGGACCTGCGGACGCGCAATTACAGCCCGCAGACCCTTCTGGCCTACAGCAAGACCCTACAGGCGGTACAGGTGGCGCTAGGCGCTACGCCGCTAACCGATGCCCAGCCTGCCGACCTGCGGCGCTTCTTCGCCACCCAGGCGCAGAACACGGCTATGACTAAGCTGCGGCACATCGCCGCCATTAAGACTTACGCCAAATTCGTAAGGCGCAACCAGCCGGCGGCACCCCTTATCAAGACGGCGGCAACGCTGCAAGGCCCTCGCAAGGCGCGGCACTTACCCAAGGCCCTCAGCACCGACCAGACCGAGGCGCTTATCAGCCTCGCCTCCCGCCCGGCCCCTGAGCGCGACGTCTGGAAGGTAGCACGCGACCGTGCGATTATATTGCTTTTGTATGGCGCGGGCCTGCGCTCTGCCGAGGCTTTGAGCCTACCGGCGGATGTTGACGCCGACGCAGACGCCATTCGTATCGTGGGAAAAGGCAGGCGTGAGCGCCTAGTCCCCCTTCTCCCTGTTGTGGCGCAGGCCGTGAACACGTACCGGCGGCTACGCTCGCCCGAAAAATTGCTTTTTGAAGGCTTCTCTGACCGCGACTTGCGCCGCCTCATGCAGCGGCTCCGCGAAGCCCTTGGTCTGCCTTCGACCGCTTCGCCCCATAGCCTCCGCCACAGCTTCGCCACGCATATCTACCAAAACGGCGGGGATATTCGGACCTTGGCGGACCTACTTGGCCATGCTAGTGTCAGCACAACGGCAATCTACATGGCAACCGACGAGGCCACTTTGCTTGCCGTGGTGCAGCGATGCGCGCCTGAGCGATATGGAACCGGCGGCAAGGGACGAGAAGCAGCATGACAGACCTCCTTGCTAAAATCCAAAAAGCCATTTGCGACGAAATGCCGATGGACATAGGGCTTACGGACTGCGCACGGGCGGCACGCGCCGTCCTCGACATTGTAGGCCCAGCCATCCGCGAACGCTGCGCCGCCTACGTTGATTGCGGATGCCCGCACGGACCCGAGGCTGTAAAAGCGGCAAAGCAGTATGGCCACAACTCCGCCCAACGCTGGCAGATTTGTGGTGAAAGCATATGCGCGGCCTTGGAGGCGCATGAGATTCGTAGTATGACGGACGAATAGAGAAAAGGGACAGAGACATGGAATGGAAGTTGACGACTGAAAAGAACCTGAAAGCCGACGCGCCGATGGGCGGTTGGTGGCAGTATAGACAAAACAATTCTGGCGGGTCTTTTGACGCTGACGGCGGAATGGAGACTTGGATTTGGGCGCAAAGCGCAAGTCAAGCGGACGCTATCGCAGAGCAGAACGGAATTTACTTTGACGGTTGCCGAGAAGGGCAAGATTGCCCGTGCTGCGGCGACCGATGGTCTTCCGCTTGGGGCGATATGCCCGACAAAGATGATGTGCATATTGATGTTTTGGTTGAACACCTGACAACAGGGGTTGATGGTAGAACCTCTCCCTTAGCATATGCAGCAGAATGGCGGCTTGGCATCCGCATCATCGACAAGGACGGCACGACCCATTGGCTCAAGGCCAAGAAGTAGCGCCAAATAGAGATAGAAAGGACTTCGACCGATGGCCAAAGGTTCCAAAAAAGGCAAGAACGCTGCCAAGTGCAAGACTTACAAGACAGAAGGCAGGCGTGAGCGCAACAAGCTCCGTAAGCTCCTGAAGCATAGCCGGCGCCACACCCATGACAAGACGGCGCTTGCCACGATTGCCAATCTGCGTAAGATCGTCCCGCCTTCCATTCAGAAGCAGGACGGAACGCATGGATAGCCAATGGGTTGCAACCAACGGGATGCAGAAAGTTGTAGCACCTAGCCGGTCCTTGGCCATCATCGCGGCACTCGCCAAGACAAGCACCAACCCCAACTACCGCTGGTCGCACGCGGAGCGTGATGGTTGGCGGGTAGAGCAGATTACTTGAGCGGCTTCACCAACCACATGCGCCTTCTCGTAACCGGCGGGCGGAATTTCGATGAAGCGGCCCTAGTCTATGATGTGCTGAGCCAGTTGCACAAGCACTACGCCATTGGCGCCCTCATTCATGGGGGCGCTAAGGGTGCAGACAGCCATGCAGGCCAATGGGCCAGCCTACATGGCGTCCACCAAACCATCTTCCTGCCTGACTGGAAGCGCCATGGCCTCATGGCAGGGCATGACCGCAACACGCGGATGCTGACAGAAGGCAAGCCGGATGCCTGTATTGCCTTTCCAGGCGGCAAGGGCACGGCGGATATGGCACGAAAGGCCAAGACCTACGGGCTTCCTGTCTGGAAGCCTTTTTCGCCTAAAAACAAGCCGCCCTTTGAGGGCTTCACTCTCTGCACGAGGCATGTGATCCGATATGCTACCTAGCCACTATATCAAAATACACGACCACGGCTTCGTCGGACTCGTGGATCACATGGGCAGCGATGCTGCCATTGTGGAGGCGGCACGGGTATCATACCAAACCGGCACCAAGGCCACGAGGACTGACCGGGCACTTATCCGCTATCTTATGCGCCATAAGCATACCAGCCCCCTGGAAATGTGCGAAGTCAAGTTGCACATCCGCGCTCCGATCTTCGTGCTGCGCCAGTGGCTGCGCCATAGAACCGCACGTGTTAATGAAGAATCTGGCCGCTATAGCGAAATCCGCGAAATGTTTTTCTCCCCTGCTTTGGGCGACCTAGCACCACAGTCGCTAGACAACAAGCAAGGGCGGGAAGGCGAATTTCCGTTGCACAAGCAAAAGGCAATTCGCAACGTCATTGAGGCAAATAACGAATATTCTTACGCCTCCTACAAGGCTCTACTTGGCGAAGATTTGGCGCGAGAACTTGCCCGCATCACTTTGCCCTTGACTGCCTATTCCTCGCTTTACTGGAAGATTGACCTGCATAACCTTTTGCACTTCCTGGCGCTGAGGACGGACAGCCACGCGCAGAAGGAAATCAGGGACTATGCGGACGCCATCCTTGAGATCATCCGGCCCCTATTCCCGTATGCCGTAGAGGCTTGGGAGGACTACCAACAACAGGCCAAGACGCTTTCGCGCATGGACCTCGACTTGCTCGCGGCCCTTATCCGGCGGTCAAATATCAAGACTCAATGGATCGCCATGGTTGAGGAGAACAGGGGCGAGAAGGTCTTGGCGGAGAAATTCGGTATGAGCGGGCGGGAGTTGCGGGACTTCGTTCTTTTGCTTGACCTGCCGGATTTCTGAGGGTATCGTAAAAGCCAACGTAGATGGAAAAGGGAATAGACATGGTTGACAAAAAGAGATGCCAGCCGCCAGAAGAACTGCGAGACAAAGACCGGCTAGTGTGCTGGCTTCGACGCTCTGATGACGAGCAGATGTTAGCCATTTGGCGCACAGGGCCTGTTCCTTTTTGGAACATATTTGATTCTGACAGCGAATGTTTGCCAGACGGTTGGTTGGCATTTGAAGGCTGGCGCTTCTATACCACGGTTACAACGCCCGATACCGTCGCCGCGCTGGTAGAGGCGTTGGAGTGGATGATTGCCAACGACGATACGAATGAAGGCGACGCTCCAATTCCGGAACTTGGTGGCCAGACGTGGGATGAGTTTAATTCCTACTGGATCAACGGCCTGAATAAGGCTCGCGCCGCGCTCGCCGCATACCGGGAGACGCGGCGATGACCGATTTTGAAAAGATGGCCATCTGTGCCATCCGATATACTATCGGGCGCAGAAGTTATGTTGTCTCAGACGGCCAGCAGTGGGCAATGGAATGGGGTGTCAAGTCAAATTGGGTCCGTGATGTTATTGCCCGTGATCTCAAGGAGGCAACCGAGCGGTGCGATAGTGGGGCGGAAGCACTTGGCGACCCGCCCGATGAAGCGGGGTGGCGTCGGGTGCTGTCTGGACTTCAAGCCTTGAAGGAGGCTGGGCGGTGAACGTGGTGACAGATGACATGGTACAGGCAGCACTAGACGCCTATTCCGAAAATGAATGGCGCACCAGTGCTTCAGCCATGCGCGCCGCCCTCGCCGCCGCACTGGTGGAGGCGTTGAAGCACGCCGATCTGCAATTGGAATACATCGACCAACGCAGCCCGTCAGGCACTACGCCAGCCGTTCGCGCTCAGATTGGCGCCGCCCTCGCCCTCTACCGGGAGGCGGGGCGATGAGCGTGGTGACAGAGGAGGTGCTGCGGACAATCGCGGCAATGCTGGACCACCCCAGCGTCTATATGGGAGGCCCCAGCCAACGCAATATGCGGCGGGCGGAACAGATACTCGCCGCCGTCGCCCCGCTGATCGCGGCGCAGGAGCGGGAGGCAGCAATTGCGGCTGCTGCTAAGGCCCTAGACGCCTACAGGAAATGGGATGGGGAGATTACGCCAGAACGGTTGATGAAACCCATTACCGCCGCCATCCGTGCCCTTCCTCAATAACCCCCCGCCATCTTGACGACGCCAGAACCCACCCGGCGCCGAACGATTGGCAGCAAGTTCATAACCGCGTAGCCAAGGGCGTCAGGCAAGTGAGTGTATTTGCCTTGTGCGACCTTGGCGACGTTGCCATTGTCATCAAAGCCTAGACTTTCAAGCGACGTAATCAGTTCCTTGCAGCGCGGATGGACAAAAAGCCGAGGTTTACCGGCGGCTGACAGGAAGGCGCCATTCACAATATTGATGCGGTCACTGACCATGGGATTCTTGCGTGGCATAACGAGTTTGAAGCCCATGCCCCGAAGCACGCTATGGTTTGTGTTCCCGCCCGCAGAGGTATGCTGTTGATTACCCGAGGCGTCAGGATAAATAGTAATATTCCTGCCTTTGAACCTTTCCGAAAGCAGGTCCGCATATCGTTGGATGGTAGCGTTTGGCAATAATATTTCGTCAACGGCGCAAAAGCACTCCTCGCCATGCTCATCTAAGAACTTCACCAGAACAATGCCGGACATGGGAAAGCGGTTGAAGTCCAGGCCCAAATGCAAATTACAACGCCCGTCATCGTCAATATGCGAAACAACATGCGTGCTGCGCTGGAACGGCTGATAGACCTTGCCGGTGGGGGACTCGAAGGACGCCTCGAACTCAGTCCTGAACTCATAGGGGTTCATCGTCTGCCGCGCTTCTTCGATTTCCGAAGCGGGCACAATCCCGGCATCCACCGTCTTGATGGTGTAGCTATACCAATTTTTCTTGCCAGGGTCCAAGCCATCGCAATAGGCTTCGTAGAACCACTTGCTACCGGCGCTGACTTTAGGGGTGCCAAGGAACAAAGCGTCGCCCTGTTGGTCAGCCAAAGCGGGGCGGACGATCTTCGTCCACATCACTTCAGTAATGTCAGCCGCTTCGTCAAAAATAGCAAAAGAAATCGACAGGCCACGCAGGCGGTCAGGCACTTCGGCGCCAAAGAGGCGGATCATCGTGCCCGTGTTCTTCAAGACAATCGACATGTCACTGCGGTTGATTTCCGCAATCATCTCAGGCGGCACGCTATCCATCAACTCGCGCCACATGATCTGCTTGGCCATCTTCAAGGTCGGCGCGATATAGACCACAAGACCTTTGGAGACCGTATTGGCGGCGCGGTAAAGTTCGTGCTTGCTGAGGAACGACTTGCCGCTTCGCCGCCCCGCCACAACCACACGATAGCGGCAGGGGTGCAGATAGACATGCGCCTGCCAGGGCATGAGGCCGAGGTTGCTTGTCGCCCGATCCGCTAAAATAGGATCAGGCTCCCACGTCAGTTTGTTAATCGCGTTCATTCGTCGCCTTCAGATACATCCTCAGAGTCAAGCACCGCCCGCTTCTTCACGATCATCGGCTTGATTTCTTCCTTCGGCTTCATGAGGCGACGCAGGTCATGGACATTGCGCTCCTCCTCATTGGCCTTGGAGACTGCCGTGACAAGCTGGCCAATCGACTTGGTGAGGCGGTTGAGTTCCACACGAACACGATCAGGGTTCTCGCGCGTTTCGGCTTCCGCCTCCAGATACTCGATTTCAGTCTCAAGCAGATTGGAGATACGGTCAATAATGCTATCCAGGCGCTTTGACCGCTTGCGTGTCGTGGTCAGGCGCTCCGCGATCTGCGCGGCGGAGGACAAAACCACTTCATCTTCGCGTGCCTTGTCGCCCCGCAGAAGGGACAGTGCCTCAGGCGACGGTTTGCCTGTCTCATCCATACCCATAACCATCATGGCACGGGCTGCATCGGCTACGCGAGGCTCAAGATTTCGCGTCCAATTGTAACGCCTTATCCGGTTAGAAATGGCCTGTGACGTGACGCCTTTGGCTTCTGGCAGACGGGCCAAGTCGCTTAGTGCCCAGCCAATCCTATAGTAATGCTCGATAACATCCCATTTGGCGCCAGACTTCCACTTGCGCGGCTTCTGCTTGCGCTGCACCTTCACATCGGGGCGAATAGGCGTCACTTTTTCGGCCTTGTCGCTTGACATGATTAGATTCTTCCCAAAAACCGTTACAGACGTTGTTTATCCTCGCCTGCGTGTGTTAAAGTCAAGGCTACATTGACTTTTAACTACGTGGTCGCTTAACCCTTCTCGAAGGCGTTTGTTTTCGTATTCAGGAATTTTTCAATGCCAGTCACCGACCTCGCAGCGGAATACAGCGCCAACCAAGACGACTGGCAGATGATCCGAGACGTTCTAAAGGGTGCTAAGGCCATCCGCGAAGGCGGCCACAAGTATCTACCTCAGCTTTCTGGCATGAGTTGGGGTGAATATGAGGCATACAAGAAGCGCGCTCAGTTCTTCAATGCCACGGCGCGCACTTTGAACGGCCTTGTCGGCATGATTTTCCGCAAGGAGCCTGAGATCATTTTGAACGGCGCTGAAGTTCTGCGCCCGCAACTTGAGACCTGCACCGTTGATAATCAGCCTTTCACGGTCTTTGCCCGCGCCATCGTTCGCGAAATCTTAAGCATGGGCCGCGTAGGCGCATTGGTGGACGCGCCGACCAATGGGGGCACGCCCTACTTCACCACTTACATGGCGGAGAATATCACCAATTGGCGCAATATGCGCGACGATAACGGGCGCCTTATCGCCAATCAGATCGTGCTGAAGGAAGACCTTCTGGTAGACAGCCAATCGGGTTTCGGCTCAGAAGAAGTCACAATTTATCGTGAACTCTACCTTGATGAAGATGGTATCTACCGCCAACGCCTTTGGTTTCCTGTCAAGAGCAAAGATAACAGCACGTCCTACCAGCCGGGCAGCGAAGTGGCGCCCATGCTGGCGGACAGTGGCTTCTTCCGAGGCGAGATGCCTTTCATCTGCTTTGGCCCCATGAAGACGGGCATGAAGGTGCAGCGGTCGCCTGTTCTTGATATCGCTGAGTTGAACGTCCTTCATTTCCAGCGCAGCGCGCAGTTGGCGCATGGCCAGTTTTACACAGCCACTCCAACTTATTGGGCGATTGCACCCAATCTAGGTGATGAATTGCCTGAATATCGCGTAGGCCCCAACACGGTATGGTTGGTCGATCAGCCCAACTCTTGCGGTATTTTGGAATATCGTGGCGAAGGTCTAAAGTATCTTGAATCCGCTTGCACCCAACTCGAAGCCCAGATGGCAAGCCTTGGCGCGCGTCTTGTGGCCGACCGTAAGAACACGGCGGGCGAGTCAAGCCAAGTGGCGGAGATGCGGAGCAAGGGCGAATCGTCCTTGCTTTATGAAATTGTGGACAGCGCCGAGAAGGGCCTGACGGAACTTCTCAAGATATGGGTTCGCTGGAATGGCCGCAACCCGCAAGGCGTTGAAGTCAAACTGAACCGTGACTTCGTTGATGCAGCCCTTGAATACCGCACTTGGCTGCAACTTGACCGTGCCCATGCAGCGGGCAACATTGATGATGAGACATACTACCGTATGCTATTTGAAGGTGAAATGCTTCCTTCGACTTATGGCCCGATGGATGTCAAGAACATCATTGACAAGGCGCCGCAGATGCGGGCAGATAAAGCCGCAGAAGAAGCATCCGCGCAGGGCGGAGCAACCTAATCCTAGGCAGCCATGTCGCAATCTAACTTTCTGAAGCTAGTCAACCCAGAAATCGGCTTTCTGCCGATGAACATTGAGTATGCTGCAAGCCTAAACCTGCCTTTCGTTGCAAAAGATGCACTTTCGAAGGAGAAAGGCGTTGTGATCTGCGGGACTGCGCCTTCCTTGGTGAAAGCGCAGTCGCTTCGGGAGATCAAGCGACTACAGGGCTTAGGCTACATGATTTTTGCGGTCAAGCAGGCTATTCGTATTCTCCCAGAATACGACATTATCCCTGATTTTTCAGTTGCTATGGACCCTAGTGAAAAGCAGATCAAAAAGACGCCGCTCGACCCAAGAGTGACATACTTTGTTGCTTCTTCATGCCACCCGAGAATGTTTGATTATCTTCTAAAAGGTGGGGCCAATGTGGTTGTTTTCCATTCTGCTTGCGGTGCTGCGACTGACAATCTGTGCGAAATGGAAATCTATGCAAAGTTCTTCCCGCAAAATTGCAGTTACGAAAGTGTCGCAAGCGGGGGATATACGGTCGTAAACCGCGCCATCGCATTGGCGGAGTATATGGGCGCCAAGCGTATCCACATTGCGGGCGCCCCCTTTGGTTGGCGTGAGAGTGAAGATTATTATGCGCCAACCGTAGAAGAACCTGCTGGTAACGCTTCTGGCCCAACTCTTGATGACCAAGGCAGGGTAGACGGCAAGAAGTGGTTCACCAAGGCGGACCTTCTGCCAAGTGCGCTATCCGTGGCACGCAAAGCCAAAGCGTCACCAGGGAAGTTCTACTTCATTGGTGACAGTCTGGCAGCTTCCCTCGCCACCAAGTCTCACGAGTTCTTGGAGCGTGTGGTGCCGAGCAAGTCCGCCGCTTAATTGCGCTTTTTGGCGCGCTGTGCCTGAGCGATATTGTCTACCGCATTGGGATAAGGACGGCCTGCCTTCTGGGCACGACGCTTGGCAGCCGCCTTGTCCTGCGGACTTAGCGGCGTAGACCGCTTACGTGGATTCTTCTTTTCCCAAAGTGGCTTATCCATCACTTCTTCGCCTTCTCATCAGCGGACTTCATTTGCCGCACCAATTTGCCTGACCATGCCTCGCCTGCACGCCCACCCCACAAGTTGATGGCGATGGCTCGCGCACTTGGGCCACCATCGGCGGGCTTAGCCTGCGGTGCGTCGCCATGACGGTCAAAGAACGCCTTCATGCGCTTGGCCGTCTCAGGCGAAATGTCCTTGCCTGCGGCCAAGGTGGCAGCACGGGCCACGCCAGAGCCAATACCTTGCTTACCAGCTTCTGAAGTCGTAAGACCGCCACGCCCATATTTACGGCGCTGTTCAAGGCCACGCTTTGCCGCCTCGCGCACGCCCTGCGGCGGGGTAAAATCAATTTTTTCATATTTCTTTGGCGGGGCCATGACTTTTCCCTCTCTAGGGTGTTGCAATCGCCATATACAATGATCTAGGCACCAATAGTCAATCGTGCGGCTGTGCCGCGCCCGTATATCGCATCGGTTAATTGCGGTCTCCTGAGGAGTAATTCTAAAATGCTGATTCGCGCACTTCATAATCCAATGAATTATAATGCAGATGACGGCGGTAGTGGCGGCGGCCCTGACATCGCGGCCCTTGTCGCCGCAGAGGTTCAGAAGGCCACACAGGGCCTCAAGGCCAAGAACGATGAACTGCTGAATGAAGTCAAGACTGAGCGCCAGAAGCGCCAGGAATACGAAAACCAGATTCGCAACATGGGCAGCCAGGATGACATCACCAAGGCCCGAGAGCTTATGGAGCGGATGCAGGCCGATGCGGACCTTCGCATGATCGTGGAAGGTGGCAAGGCTGCTTTCGAAGACGTGCTGACGCGCCGCACCAAGTCTGTAGTTTCCGCCGAGCGCGCTGCCAAGGAAGCCGCAGAGCGTGCAGCACAGGAAGCGGCAGCGCGAGCGGAAGCAGCACAGAACCGTTGGCGGTCGGAGCGCCTCAACTACGAAGTGACTTCCGCTGTTAGCAAGGCCAAGGCGCTACCTGAAGCGGCTGAGTATATCCGCATCAAGGCCGAGCAGATGTTCGTGCTTGATGACGAAAGCGGCAAGCCGCGCCTGCGTGAAGGTGTTGACGTAATCGACCGCAGCGGCAACCCGCACACGCTTGATACGTGGGTAGAGTCACTTCGGGATACCAATCCGTTCTTCTTCGGTATGCCGTCAGGCGGTGGTGCCGGCGGAGGCAATGGCCGTGGCGGGGACCGCGCCCCTGTCAAGATCAATGCGACTGACGCCAAGGCAATCAGTGGCAATCTTGAAGCCATTGCGGCAGGTAAGGCTGTTGTAGCCTAAACAAAAAAGCATACCTACGGGGCTTAAAACCCCGTAGGTATTGACTTTTACGTTTGCTTTCTCTTAGGAAAAGAGTGTTTACATTTTTAGCCCCTGTGGGGTTGAGAGTAATTCCCGCCTGCCCTGTGGGTTGTGCGCGGTTCGCGGAATCCTTCGGGTTTCAACGGCGGGAATGCCGGTAAACCCTAGCAGCACAGGAGATTTCTATGCCCAATAGTTTGTCAAATCTTATTCCCCGGCTTCTCGCTCGTGGCCTTCTTGCTCTGCGTGAGCAGGCTGTCATGCCGCGTCTAGTCAACCTTGACTACTCCACCGAAGGCGCGATGCGTGGCTCCACCATTGATATCCCGGTGAGCAACACCTTCACCGCCACCAACGTCGCCCCCAGCATGACCTACGCTTCGGCGCAGGACAGCACTCCGGGCCTCGTGCAGATCGCCCTTGACCAGTGGAAGGAAGTTCCCTTCTTCATCACTGACAAGCAGCGTATGGAGATCATGGAGAGCGAGTCCTTCCTCCCCATGAACGTCTCTGAGACCGTTCGCGCTCTCGCCAACTCCATGGACACCCACATCCACAATCAGTATGTGGACGTGTATGGCTATGTCGGCACCGCCGGTCAGACCCCATTCAGCACCATTGCTGACGTGGTGAACGCTCGCGCTCAGTTGAACAAGCAGCTTTCCCCCATGGGCAGCCGCCGCATGATCCTGAACCCGGACGCGGAAGCCAACCTACTCCAGATTCCGGCCATGTCGGACCTAGAGAAGACCGGCGACTCGGACGTGAAGATCGAGGGTATGCTTGGGCGCAAGTTCGGCTTCGACTTCTACCAGTCCACCAACATTGTCACCCACGTTGCTGGCACCGTGGGCAGCGTGACCGTGGCCTCCACCACGGCGGCTGGCGCCACTTCGCTAGAGATCATCGCGTCCGTCGCGGGCACGCTGAAGAAGGGCGACGTGTTCAGCATCGCTGGCAACAGCCAGACCTACGTGGTGACTTCGGCTGACGCCTCCTACTCCAGCACCAAGACCGCGATCACCATCAGCCCCGCGCTAGTGGCGATTGCTTCGAGCGGTGCAGACGTGGCTGTGCGTGCCTCGCATGTCGTCAACCTCGCCTTCCAGCGCGAAGCCTTCGCCTTCGTGAACCGTCCGCTGGCCGGTGTTGGGGGCGGCGCTGAACTCGGCTCGATCATCTCTCAGATGACCGATCCGGTGTCTGGCCTGACCATGCGTATGGAAGTGACCCGCCACAACAAGCAGGAGCGTTTCGCCGTGGATGTGCTTTACGGCGCCAAGGCCATCCGTCCTGCCCTGGCCGTGCGCGTCGCGGGCTAACGCGAAGCGACCTAAAACAAGAAAGCCGGGCAGAAATGCCCGGCTTTTTTGTTGGTAGAGGCGGTGGGATTTGAACCCACAAGACCGTGAAGGCCAGCAAATTTTGAGTCTGCCGCGTATGCCAGTTCCGCCACGCCTCCTCAAAAACACTCGTAGCCCGCTTCGGTCGAATAGAACACCCGCTTTATTCCGAAATCAGCAATGCACTTAGCGCATCCCGTGCATGGTTTGGCGCTGCCCAACACAAACTGTTCTCGTTTTGTGCTCAGGTATTTGACCCGACACACATAAAGGTCCGCCTTTTTCAGATCGTCTACGTCCAGAACACGCAAAGCATTATAGATGGCGTTGGTCTCAGCGTGCCAGTAAAGGGACTCCGGGTTCTTCCCAAACTTGGCCTGGAAGGGGTGCGTGCGCATCTGGTTGGCGCCGAATGCGGCAATGTTCTTGCCTTTTACTACTGCTGCCACTACGCGCGAACTCTTGATGGGTGCGACTTCCTCCGCGAGTTTACGCAGAACATCAAATACTTTTTCTTGCATCTTTTGACCTATGGTTTGGTGCAAGCGGCAGGATTTGAACCTGCATCTCGCCTGTTATTAGCAGGCGGCTTTACCTAATTAAGCTACGCTTACTCACCATCGTCATCAACGTCATCTTCGTGTTCGCCAGCAAGCACGACATGCTTGGCCTGCTCAAAGGCGAATACTAGTTCCATATTGCTGATGCCTCCTGAGAAAGACATCCCCATGTCGCCGTCTTTGTCATAGAATACAATGGCGGCCTTGGTGATGCCCATTTCAGCAAGGCGCTCAGCCTGCGCCATCAACTGCGACCTAGCAACTTCTTGACTCTTGCGGGGCATCTATCGTTATTCCTCAGCGCGGCTTAATGCCGTGATTCCAAAGGTATTGGTCGATCTTGTCAAGCGCGTTCTTGGTGAACGCCTTGGCGTCAGAGAAGTCATTGACGAACGCCAAGTCAAAGGTTTTTCCGTTCAGGTTGCCCTCGCTTCTCGGCTTCTTGGTAAATGGTTTACGCCACCAAGGCATACTAGATTGCGGGTCCATATCGGGCCGCGTCACCTTGGCCATGAACCCCGCTTCGAACATTCGCACCATATGGTATTCGTTCTCGAATCGGATATCATCAATGACGACAGGACGCCCTGCGGCAAGAAGGGCATAGATTTTTGAGGAAGCAACTTCGACCCAAAAATCCTCACCCATGCAGTCGCGGCCCCACTGCGTCCCAAGCGTCTGCATGGCAAAACGAGGCGTCTGGCTGTAGAGCCAAGGCGAAGGCTCTGCCTTTAAGGCACCTTCAATCCGTAGGTCAATGGATTCGTCTTTGAGGCCCTGATAAGCCAAAAGAGCCCCCAGCATGGTCTTTAGGGCATCCGCCATCTTGACCCTTGTGAAGCCACGCTCATAGATCAGCGCCTCTGCCAGCGTGCTTTTGCCCGCCTGCATGTAGGGGCTGTAGAGGCCGATCACGGGAACCATATCAGGCTTTTGCATAGGTTGCTTTCACTCTCACTCGGGGTTTGCTCACGGCCACAGCGTCGCCTCGAAACCAAGCAACGCCCGCGTCATCTACCTCAACCAACTCAGGCGGTAATAGCACACCGCCACGCCACGTCAAGACCACAAATCCTGGCCGCGAATAGGAAGGACCATCTTCGGCATATTCGAATGCGGCGTGGCGCTTATGGCTCAGGAAGCCGCACTCCACGCCCCAACGCCGCCCCCGATAGTCCTCAATAGGTGCCACCGTCAAGGCATGGGTATGCCCTGTCACCATGGTCACACCAGCCACCACAGCGTTGTTGCGGGCAGCGCCGACGCCTTGGCGGTGCTTATGCTTGATGACCGTATGCCCGCCATGAACACCATTGTTGACATGCAAAGACCATGCCATCTTCCAATTCGGGAAGTGGTCGCGGAGGCGAAAGCCGCTGATTCCCTTATAGTCCGAAGCGGTCAGGGCCAGCTTATAATCGAATCGTCGGCAGTGGTTTCCGACCGTATAGAACTTTGGCGTTCCGGGCAGCAAAAGCCCTTCGATATTGGCCAGCACTTCCTGGCAGGCTTCAAGCTCCGACTTCACATCGGGCTTGCGCTCCCAACCCAAAGGTGGGTGTCGAGAAAGACCGGCGCCGTCAAAGAGGTCGCCATTCATCACAAAGAAGTCTGGCTGCAAAGTGGGCAGAAGGGTATAGAGGGCTGCTTCTGCGGCGGTTACACCATCTCCGGGCCATTTGTGGCGGTCACTGACGATGACGGCGGTGCCGTCCTCGATAAAGTGGTTCTCTCGCAAAGGGTATGCGGTATCACGGTCTGTCAGATCATCGGTAATGGTAGGCAGCACATAGCCAAGTGCTTCTAACTTGCTGCGCCTTGCATGGACGTTGCGGATATGAATGCCGAGAGTTTTTGCAACTTCGGTGGGGGAGAAACCACTTTCTACCCAAGTGCGGGCGAAGTCGTCAGCGTTTACCACTTGCAAATCTTCTGCCCGGTTAGGTTATGGGCAAGAATTTGCTTTGCTGTGCCTTCCGTAAACCTGTCATCCTTAGAGACGTAGACTGGCTTCCAAGGTCCACAAGCGTCAATCCCGGCGCCAGTTCTGCTGCAACCTGTCAGTAGCACTAGAGCCAGAAGTAGTGGCAACGGTGCGGTCAACTTCATCTCGTGTTCTCCGAGCATCTAGGTCGGAAGCTATGGCTTTTTGCCGTTCGCCCTCAACGCCACTGCGCTTGCCTTTGAAGTAGGCAGAAGCAAGAAGCATAACCCCGCCCGTGATTGCAAGGAAAAAACGACCGACCTTGGACGTTAAAAGAGCAAAAATCGCTGAAAGGGTCATTCCTGCCTCGCGCGCCAAACAATGACGGCAACAAGCGCCAACACGATAAGCCCGCCGACAAACCAAGGCGACAAGTGGCCGAGCGTCTGTAGCACAGGCTCCGCCTGAGAGATCGCTGTGCCCGCTGCGCTGATTGTGGCGACGGTTGCTGCGCCCTTAGTTGTATTGGACGCTAATGCCCCTGTCAGGCCCGCTGCGGCCTCCGTGACTTCCTCGCCTGTTGTGCTAGACACGAAGCTGCCGCGTGCCCACAGCCCCGCCTCAGCGGCACGGCGGTTGACAAGCCCAGGTGTCACCTTATTGCCGACCTTATTCCAGCGTGCTAGTTCCTTGGGCACGCTATCGTAGTCGCCTGCGTTGAGTTTCTTGATAAGCGTAGAGCCTCTGGCCGCGCCAACACCTACGTTGAAGCACCACGAAACGAGAGCGCCGAATTGGCCGTCCGACAAATCTACCTGAACCATTTCAGAAATGGCTTTTTCGTAGATGGCAAGGTCAGATTTAAGAAGTTTGACCGCCTTAGCCTCCGTGATCTTGGTGCCTTGCTTCATCAAGGACTTGGTAGCCGTATGGCCGTAGCCAATGGTATCCACGCCAGCGGGGCACTTGTATGGCTCCGCCCTGAAACCTTCCCATCGCTTGATGAGTTCAATGGTTTCCTGATTGACTTTACGCGCTACCACGAATTTGCTCCTTAGACGTTCTTAATAGACTTGCCTTCAGCGTAGCGGGCCAAGGCGATGTCGATTAGGCGAGGCCCGGTATAGGACACGGCGATGATGACCGCGAAATTTGAAAAACCAGTTAGGCCGAAAGCGTCGGCAATGCCTTTACCTACAACGCCCATACCGATAGCCATGGGGATTTCCCATAGCAGGCAAAGGCCGATGGGGCGTTTGGCTGAAGCGGCCAACGCCAACATCCGCCCAAGCATACCCATGCCGCCAGCAAGAGCGCCTTGGGAGGCCAATTCCCGGACTGTCCATTCTTCCAGTGCCATTGTGGCCTCCTTCTAAGGTTAGGGCGGGGTCAGGTTCCTGACCTGATCTTCTAAATCTTCTACCCTCTGAATAAGAGTTTTCATAGCACCCCAAAGCGCGGGGACAAGTTGGCTATGGTCGATGCCTTGCATGGCCTCGCCGTCTTTCTCTCCGATGACTGCTTGGGGCAGAAACTCTTGCACTTCATGCGCCAAGAAGCCTTGGATTTTTGGCCCATCGGGTTTTTCTTTCCAATTGAATCGGTAGACAGGCACAGATTGGACGGTAAAAATGCCGTCCTCTAGGACTTCAAAATTCTCCTTTAGTCGATAGTCGGATGATGTGGCATAACGAACAGATGTGGATACGTATATAAAACCTATTTGGGTGCCTGATCTATTGAAAGAAATGGCTCCGCCTTCTGTATCATTTCTATTTACAAGAACTACATAACTTCCTGAATCTGCGGAGAAGTGCCCAGCGCCGTTTTTCCCGATTGTAGCGCCTGTATTGGTGTTGCTTGCGCCTGGAGAAGTTACTGTCGCTCCAACGAAAACAGTCGAACTAAACGTCGCCCCTTTGTCCGCAAAAAGGGCACCGTCGCTGTCATACAAGACAAACCGAGTGGCAGAAGGCGCGAGGAATAGATACTTTGTTCCGGCGGACCAGTTAATCGCCGTAGTGCCGCCACTGCTATTTCTGACAATAAGAGCGCGCGTAACCGTGGAAGGCGAACCTGCGGTATAAGTCCCTTCGCCTACTTCGAAAGTGGCAGGGTTGGTTAAGCTATCGACAACAACGTACGCCACTCGTACACCCGAAGTAACACCTGCCCCGGCTGGTGTCAGGTATCCCGTGACCGCCGTTGCGTCAATGCTATATGTGCCGGTGCCAGTTGTCGTAGTAGTGACAAGAACGCGGTCGCCAACGTAAACGGGAACGCCCATTATGCGTCTTCCTCAATTTGAAAATCAGTCGTCCACATATCTTCCAACGCCCGATTGACCACGGGCACTTCAGTGAAATGACCGAAGATGCCTTCGCCAAGATATTCTTCTTCTCTTGCAAAGAAAATCTGACCCGAAGTGCCGACTTCGCTTGCAGCCGTAACTAGAGTAGACGCTTCTGTTTGCGACAAAATTGGAAAAGAAATGCGTTCCACCCGATAAGGCAGGCCGCGAGTAGCATATCGAATCCCTGTAATGCCCGCTCTACTCGCAACGCCTGGGTCTCTGAAAGACCTACCGTGGCCGTAAGCATATGAGTATTGCGTTACAAGCGCATCGCCAACCCACACTCGCCCTAATTGAATGTAGTTGCTCCCTGCTGTGCCAACAAAAGTAATACGAACATAGCGTGCTGTTATGCCTGCCGAAGACCGCCACGCCCACACACCCCAAGGATTAAGAGTGAAAGTTGCTGCCGCCACGTTAAGAGCATCCGTGCCGCTTTGGCTGACGGTGCTGGCGCGCAGAGCAACTGTCGCCCCGGTTGGGGGTAGAACACCGTCTCTTGGCGCAGCGAAGGCGATTGTTTTAACGGCACGGCTTGCGCCTAGATCAATATCTACGATGGCGCTGGTGACGTTATTCCAAGTCCCGCTACGCCACACATCCTGAACTTGAGGGGTCAACATGCCACGCGGGCCGAGCCCTGTTGCTTCGCTGGAGACTGCCAGCGAAGCACCAGATTGTTCCGCCCAATTCTTCCAAGAAAGAACCGCGCCCATTAACCCCACAACTCCAATTCGGCTGCGTCACCTCTGGCAGAAATACCACGGACGATAAGTGCTTTACCACCCGCAAGCGTGGGGATTCCGGGCCATTTCAACACGACAGTGGTGCCAATAGGAAGCGCCCACCAATTGATGCCGCCTGCTCTTGGGCCAATCTTTGCCGCCCAAGTACGACGCGGCACTTTATAGATCGCAAGAAGGCTCTGCGCCAGTGTTGAAGCCTCTGTTGCAGATTCCAGGACTCCTGGAAATTCTGGACCGTCGATGGCGAGGGGGTAGCGTGTTTTAACAGAAGTGTCGGTTGCGATAGCAACACGCCTTTTTCGTGCGTAGTAATCTAGGTTTGCGGTCCCGATGCTTTCGGAAATATCGCCGCCTTCTTGAGTGACTTCCAATTCTTGATACGCTACACGGACACGCCACCAAGGCGGAGTTGACCCAGACGTTTCTTCTGGCGCCGTGATTTGCATATACGGTTCTATAACAAGAGTGGAAGCGGTGACTTGTGGCGCTGAAATCACACTCCCCTCAAACACACCTAGCGCGTTAGGCCCCCACCAAGCAGCGCCAAGACCTGACGCTAGTTTGTTCATAGCATCTTCGGCAGTCCCGTCTCTGACGATAATGCCGACTTCCGTGCTTGGCCAATCTGAGAAAGAGGAAGCAACCGCACTCGCCACCCCGCCCGCCACCCGCAAAATTTGGGCGGCGACATGCGCGGTGGTAGACACATACCCGCCATCCGTGCTGCCCCTTACATCAACGGTAAGAAACACAGGATCGGAGTGTAGTTTTATGAAACCCCCTGATTTATTAGTCGCGTATTTGCCTGTTCCCGGACTTTCTAACAGTAGGGATGCGTAAGAACCGACATCAGCATGAAAAACTAGATCAACGCCTAAATCCCGAACGGCCACGATGCTTTGTACTTCTCCGTCATGTATTTGGTATATCCGATTAGAAGCATCAACCAAGGTTGGTTGCATATTGCGGACAAAACCGAAAATTCTTGGTTTAGCCACCCCTTCTGCTTGCGTGCTTCCTTCCGTTCCCCCTGTTCCCAAGTATAAATTATTTGCGGCTACGAGCAAATCTGCTGCTGCTGAACGAAGCGGCATACGCAGTGTATCCGTGCCCTCAAACGCCTCTGAGGCTCGTAGTGAAGCGACTTCCACCCATGTAGAACGCGCAGCATGGGCAGGACGGCGATGTGGTGCGCGAGTCAACTTCACACGTCTGCCAGCGATAGCCCATTCGCCTGCAATAATATCCAATGCGCCGTCTACGTTGGTGAACCTTAGTTCACCGCTTTCGATCTGCCCGCGACGGCCCTCGCCAGGATACACGGGGATAAACCGTTCAACAGCCGGGGGTTCGAGCATACGCGGCGGGTAGACAGGTATGGCGCCGGTATCGCCTGGGTTTTGAATCCAGCCTTTATCAGAGGCGACAATGGTAGGTGCCGTAGCGATAGAAGACCCTTGCGTTCCAAGGGATGACATTGGCGTGCCAGAAGGCATGAACAAAGGCGGCGGACGCGGGTCTCCAACGCCTTCAGGATCGGGGTTAATTTCGATGAGCCAAACCGACTCCTCGATGCCCGCGCTCGCTACAGTGATGGTCGAACTCATTGTGCCCTCAGCCGAGTTGTCCGAAGTTCCTCTCGCAACTCGCCAATCTGTATTCTAAGGTCACTTACAACGTCAACTAGGGTGGCACCTTGGTCTCGATCATTCTCATCAACCGTCTCGCGTAGGTTGACAATTTCATTTCGCACAGCCCGCAACTCAGCCACTACGGCCTGGGACCCATTGCCGTTGACTTCGACGCCTAGGCGCCCGTCAGGACCGCGCCGTAGAGGCATGATGGCTTCAGGCCCCGCCTCACCAAAGAGGGCCATGGGCGCTAGGGTGGGGGCGCTCACTAGGTCAGGTATACCGCCATAGGCGAACGGGGTGACGCGGCCATAGCGTAAAGCAGCGCCGAGTGCCGCAGCCATGCCACCGCCGCCACCCATATCACCGCCGAAGCCACCACCAGCATCTTCTCCGGCCCCACCGAAGAAACCATATGTGTTGTTTATGTCAAAATCTGGAGCCTGGACCGCCTGATTGGTTTGCTGAACCGCGTCTCTGATATCCTCCGCAATTGGCAATAGCGCCGCCAACTTTTCATCAAAACGCTGGCTGTAGCCCAAAGACTCTGTAAGCGCCGCGTCTTGGCGAGCGCCAAGAGTCTGAGAGACTAGAGGCACGTCCGCCAAATCCATCAAGGATCGCGGAGCAGACGTTGGCGGCGCATTCGCCAAACCCTCTAGGCCCGATACGACTTGACTACGGATGTTGTGGAAACCAGAAGTTGAGCCATAGATGCCGCGTGCTAGGTTTAGAAGAGTATCAGAGGACCGTGTGATTCGGCTGAGGGCTTCCCTGTCCCCGGTCTGCGCCAAACCAAGATCGCGGCTGAAAATGTCTTGTGCCGCAGCCAAACGCCCCATACCTGTGGTGCCGGAAAGTTCGCTGCTTGTGCGGAGCGAATCCAGATAATCAAGGATGTCTTTCGTGCTTTCCTTAACTACTTTCGCACGCTCAATGGCCTGCGTCTTTTCAAGTTCGACAAGCAATTGAGATTTTTCTTCCGCCGTGATGCCCAGCGCGTCAAGCGAAGCCGTGAAAGCCTCAATCTCTTTTTGCGTGTTGTAAGAAAGCTGAATACGCTCAGCCTCTTGCTCCATGCCCTGCGCCGTGAGACGACGAATCTCAAGGCCAAGTGCCATGTCGCGCAAAGACAAGTTACGCTGTTCTTCCAACTTGGCGATAGCCTTATCCCGTGCCTTCAGCAACTCCTCTTCATTGACCCCATATTCGCGCGCTTTGGCAGCGGCTTGGGCGAAGGAGTCAATCAGCGCGTCCATCTGTTTCGTGAACTCGGGCACAGGGTCTTGAGTAAGGCTTTTAATCATGTCCTGTAGCGAGATGAAGCCCTCAACAAATTGTTGAAGTTGCTCCACACCGCCAAACGTGCGGCCAGACAAAGCACGGTTCAGTTCTTCGTCACTGGCAGCGCCAAAGCGCAAACGAGTGAAACCTTCTCCAACGGAGCCCGCATCCGCCCAAGAATAGTCAGGCCCAAAACGGTTGCCACCCACAACACTGACACCACCCACCAATAGGCCGCGTTGGGCAAGATATGCGTTGGTGGCTGCCACAACCTGTTCGGCTTGCTGGAAAGCCGCAGCGCCGCTTTCGTTGTAGAATTGGCGGCTGATCGGCAAGAGAGATCGAGCCATGGCGTTCGTTGGCGTGGCGTCGGGGCCATATCCTGCGGACTGGAGGCGGAAGCCATAGCCTTGAACAGAAGGCTTGGGGCCGATGAGGCCGCCAAGACCACCACCGGCGGCGCCGCCAATAAGACCGCCAAGCAAAGTGCCGATACCGGGAATGATGCTACCGATGATAGCGCCCGCGCCAGCGCCAAGACCGCTGCCTACCATACCGCCTGTTTGGTTGCCGCCGAGCAAGGAGTTCAAAAAGGTGCCAGCGCCGAACCCCAGCCCCGCTGCACCCAAAACAGAACCGAGGGACGTGGCGCCATATGTCCCAAAAAGACCGGGAGTGCCGCCCTGCATGACTGTCAAGCCGCCGAGGTCAGCAAACGAAACTGGTGTGGCGGCGGTGCCAAACAAAGAACTACTTAGGCCGGAGAACAGGCCGCCCTGACCCGTCAACCCCAACGAACCAAGAATCCCTTCCTTCGGAATAAGCGAAGAAAGGCCAAGCAATTGCATAATGCCGCCACCGCCGCCCCCCGCTGCCGCAGCGGCGCCGCCGCCACCTAGCACAGACAGACCCGCGCCTAGTGTCGGGAGCATGGTGCCAGAGAAGATTGAATTGATGATTGGGTTTACAACGCCAAGCCGTAGGATAGATTGAACGATGGACGACATGACGCCACGGACGACGTTACCAAAGTTGAGGGCGCGAATTTCGCCCTTGGCAAACGCCTCTGTGATGGCGTCGCCAACCTGTTCGAATGCTCGAACGCCGATGTTGGCGAGTTCGTTATAAGAGTTTTCAAGTTGCTGATTTTCTTGGCGAAGTTTGACGGTATCGCGAGCGAGCCGTTCCGCCTCATCTATGATTGCAGGATCGCGGCCTTGGAGTTGCTGACGGGCGCGGAAAGCCGCCAAATCTTGTTCGCGCAAAGATACGCTTTGGCCAAGAAGGCTACGCTCTTTTTCGAGTAGGGCGATTTCATCCCGCATCCGAGGAAGGTCTTTGGCAGCGGCAACATCCTTTTCGCCCTGGGCTTCTTTTTGTAGAAGCGGCAGGATTTGCTTTTTGATCGCAATGCGTTTTGCTTCATCGCCGTTAGCGAGGCGAATAGCCTCCGTCTCGGCTTTGAGTTGCAGTTCCGCATCCTCACCAGCCTGTGTGCTGATGCGATAGGCGGCAGCGATCTTGCCTTGGTCACGGATTTGGGCGTTGAGGGTGGCAAGATACTTCTCAAGAGTATTTTCTGATTTTTCTCTGGCTTCTTGGACACCTTCTTCTTTTATCTTAACTTTATCAAGCTCTTTTGCTACGTCTGGCAGCACGTTGCGGAAAGCCTCATTTGACCGCACCAACTTTATGAGTTGCTTGTCTGACATATCAGCCGCACCAGCAAACCTCTCAAGCAAACCTGTTTCGCGCAAAACCGTTCGCGTCGCCTCAGCTATCTTGGTGGTAGACTGTGTATCGGATATTGCACGGACTGCGGTCTGCTGTATGTCAGTCAAAGAACCAGTTGTCGCCCTCGCCCCTGCTTCCTGTTGACGGATAACATCAATAGTAAACTGGATATAAACTCCGCTCGCGAACTTATTGGCAAATTCAGTGATCGCCAAATCGAGGTCAGATACCCGCTTCCGAGCAGCAATCAGGGCGTCAGTCGTGGCCTGGAACTTAGTGTCAAGCGACGCTTCAATTAGTTTCTGCCTGATTTCGTCTATGGCGGAGGGAATCTCTTTACCTGCAAAGGCCGCGTTCAACTTATTGACAGCATCTAGCGCGGATAGTGTCCCATTCAGGAAGTCATTTACGATTGGGTTTGCTGCGGCAAATGCTTGGCGCTCTGCTTCAAGCGCAGACCGCATCGCGGTTGTTAGGCTAGAAGATTCAAGGGCAGTTTCAAGGTTTTGCAATGTAGTGCCCACAACTCGAATACGTGGGCTTAGACCACGACGCATGACAGCCGCCGCGCGTTCAGCCGCAGCCAATTCGCGTTGAGCAGACGACCTTTCTATCTCCATGCGCTTGCGTTCTGCCTCTGCGGCAGCAGCGATCGCGTCACTTTCCGACATGCCAAGTCGCTTATTGGCTTCAATACGCCGTTCGATGGCGGTTGAAGAAGCGTCAAGCGTTTGCTTGTTGCGGAAAAGCACCTCATTAAATTCAGAAATAGAGTCATTTACTTTTACGCTTGCCTTGTTGATCTCATTAATTGATTTTGTAAACTGATTAGACGCACCCAACAAACCCGATATTGCTTGTGCGAGCTTACTGACAGTGCCAAGTAGCCAATTCAATACATCAAGGGCACCGATCTCTTTCAATAAACGGATCGTCTCAGTCAGACCCTTAATGACTAGAAGGATAGTGTCGCTCAAAGCTGCAAAAGCGGCACCAATCGTGTCTGTCGCGCCGATTTCTCGTAGAGTCTTTAGTGTCTCCGCGAGGGAGTTTGAAAAAGTAATAACTGCATTGCTAAGACCGCCTTCTCCGATAGCATTGGAAAACAGCGAGAACTCGGTGCCTAGCCGCCCAAAAGCCGCTGAGATGCTATTAGAGGTGCGGGCAAGAGCCTCTGCGCCGCCAGACATCAAATTGATCTGGCGGATGAACTCTAGTCCATAGCGTTTTACGTCGATAGAGCCTTCTTCGAATCGCTTATTCAGGTCCGCTTGGCGTCCGTCTACTATTGTCACCGCCTTATCTAGTGCGGCCATGGCAATAGGAAGTCGGTCGCCCAACTGCAAGCGGACTTCTTCAGCCATGAACTTGCCCTTCGACATAGACTGCTCTAGGGCGCGGATGACGCCCATAGTGTCCGCCGAAGAAAGACCGAAGTTACGCGCAGCCTCCGTTAATTGTGTGAATGACGTGCGAGTTTCGTCGCCGCTGAACCCAGCACCCTTCATCGCCAACGAGAGACGTGCGAAAGAGTTGCCAACTTCTCCAACAGAGAAGCCAACACGGTTTGCTTCGCTAGTCAAGAATTGCAGGTTGCGTTGAAACTCACCGCTTGTGCTGGATACAGTCCGCAGCGTGTTCGTGAATTTCTCAAATTCCATAATAGACGTGGTAATTTCACGAACAGCAAAGGCGCCGGTAAGAGCCGCAAGGGCCGCATTGGTATTAAAGAGAACGCGGCTGAAGCCTTTTACGGAGGCGTTAGCAGCGCCGAATGCGGCAGAGATGACGCGCGCATTTTCCGAAACTCTGGGTAGCAAGCCACCAACGCGCGCAATGTCACCACTAAGGCTTTGCATCGCGCGATTGAACTCGCCCGTCGCCTTGACAGCGCCACTAGTCCCCAAACCATAGGTCCGCAAAGCGGATGAATATTGATTTAGCGCGTTTGTCGCAGCCGCGCTGATACCTGAGAACTGTTCCGCACTTACCTGTCGTCCTGCACGCCCTGTGATGCCAGCGACGCGCGTCTGGGCCTGCTGTAAAATTCTCTCAAGTGCGAGAGTGTCCTTAATCTGGCGCTGCGCGTGCTGCGCTGCTTTCTTTGCATTGTTATCCTGTTCGGTGGTGCTTCTACGAAGTGCGTCAGCTTTTTGTTTTTCTAATTTAACAACGGACTCAATCCCCGTCTTAGTCTGCTCAATTGCTTGGTTATACCTGCGAGTCGCGCGATCAATTTGGAGCGTACTCGCATTGACGTTGCTTGCCACGCGGTTATACTGCTCAAAAGCACGATTAACGCGGTTCATAGTGTCCGCGCGCATACCCTCTGACAAAGCGTGTTTATTAATAAGGCGTGTGATTTGCTCATATTTCTTAGCGCCATCTTCCAGGCGCTTCTCCATTTTAGCTAGAGCACTTTCGCTTTTTGAAACCCACTTCTCAAGAGATTGGGAAGATTGCGCTTGTTTTGCAGACGCTGCCCCTACGTTGGCAACAGACTTCTCTACCTTAGCAGCCGTCGAAGCAAGTTTCTCCAACGCCTGAACTGCGGCGCTGACCGACTTCGTATCAACCTTGACTGTAAGATTAGCAACTGAATCCGACAATCCTACCCCCGTCTAGTCGATCTCTTTGGCGCAGGCATAACTTCGGATTTCTTTGCCGCGTCCTTCGCTGCCCTCGCTGCTTTGGCAAGGTCGGCTTGAGCATTGAGGAACGCGCTGTCGATAACTTTTATAGCGCGTATCTCATATGGAAGCAATACGCGGCCCGATAATCTTATATACGCTTCGATCTCCAAATACGTCAAAGGGTTTGGCGAAAAGCCGTTTGAGCCTCGCGTCGCCTGCAAGTCAAAGAAACTCCCCCACGCAAAAGTAAATTCTTCCGGCATTGGGGGAATATCAAGCCGCGCCTCCAGTTCAAGGCGTTGCTGCCGTGAAGCTGGATCGTTTCTCCTAGACAAAACGCCTAAAGCACGAGTGAGGCTGTCAACCTCACTCGTGCCATCTTCCTTCTTCAGATTAAGCGCGAAATAGCTTTCCGCGTGGTCTTTGAGAAGGTCTAGGCTATCCTCAAAGAAACGTGGCGCGGTCGTCTAGCGCCTCGCTGACCTGCTCCTTGATCCACGAGAAACGCAAGTCGGTATAGACAGTACGCGCAGCGGTATCAGATAGCGGCACATTTAGCGGAGTGCCGTCAAGCCCGATCAGATACCAATCCTTCGTAGCGGCAACCAGCGCCTCAGCCCGTTCAGCCTCAAGTTCATCAGCCGTCATGGTGACGCGCCCGCGCATCTTGAGGCGCTTATTAAGTGCAGCCTTCTGCACCTTCTGCACTTCAGGGCTGTCTAGGCTGACAACAGAGATAAAGGCTTCCTTGCCATTTGCATCGCGCAAAGGCTGACGGGTCTTTGGGTGCAGTAGAATGACAGGGACAGCGTTGGAGACATCGACGGCGAGGGCGTCAAGGGACATGAGAAGCGAGACCTCCTAGGTCAACAGGGATAGGACGTTGTTGTGGCTAAAGAACAAGGCGAAGTCAAGTCAAAAAAAAAGAGGCGCCTTTCGGCGCCTCTCGTTTTATTGAAATGGAAGGGAGGCTTATCCGTTGCCTCGCTGGATGACAATGGAGGACGTGCCTTGGGCCGTATTCGTCGAAAGCGGCTTCAGAGCCACGAAAGGCATGGTCACGGTGATGCCGGTATCCGGGCTGTCATCAACGTCGCCGCCGCTATACTTGATGCGGGGTAGCGTGAGGTTGATGAACTCCGTGGTGCTGTCCAAAGCATCCTTGTTCTGGAGGCGCAGGATCAGCGTGCTTTCGGTCTCGGACACGAACTTGTTGTGCATCGTCGCATTGGTGAATAGAACCGTAATGGTGCCACTCACGTCAGCAAAACGGCCAAACAGAAGGTCAGGCGTGAGGTTGGTGCCGACAACCTGCGGCCCAGCCATGTTGTTGTTGATCGTGATTTCCGCAGCGGTCACAAGGCCAAGCACGCTGCCGCCTTCGTAAAGCTCGCCGTTCACGGCGGCAAACGGGGTGGTCTGCGGCGCTGCGGTGTAGGTAGAAGCAACAGACGAACCAAAGCCCGTGCCGTCCTGGCCGATGACGCTGAAGGTCACGCCAACTAGGCCCGAAGCAGGGACCGAGATGGTCATCTGATTGAAGCGCACGCCCTTGAACTGCTGGTAGAGGCTACGGTCAGTCAGCCAACGCTCAATGGTGAAAGAGCGATAGGTGGTGCCGACTTCGACCTTCTGGCCCACAACTCGGATGATAGCGGAGGCGGTTGCCGTGGTGCCAATTGTGCCGGGCTCAACCTCGATGGTCGAAACGCCAACGCTCAGCGCCGTAAAGAAGCGATCAGTCAAACCGGCAACAGCGGGAGTTGCGCTGACAGTGAACACATCGCCAACGCGCACACCGCTCACCGGGAAGTTGGCAGAGCCAACGGTGATGCGGTTCAGAGTGGAGTTGGAAGCAACGCTGGAGAAATTGACAGAAGCGCCAGAGGCCCAAGTGCCACCCATGGTCGCCTGGATGAAGTCATCCCAAGACTGCTGAGAAAGTTCACCCACAATGTCGCCCGAAACGGAGCGATAGCCGTGGCGCACATCCTGGCGCATACGGTCAGCGCGGCGCTCCTCGGACTGATAGGCTTCCTTCTGAAGATTGACTGAAAAACTTACGTCGCGGATGCGCTGAAAAGCCGAGCTAACCGGAGTGGAGCCAAAAACACTTTCGGCAACATACCCGATTTCAGTAAGCGAGCCCGCTGCAATTGAACCGCTCATGTTGTTCTCCTAAGAACTTAGGGCGGCAAAAAATGCGTTGCCGCTAAAAAATTTATACGGCTCCACGTATAATTGAATGTTTTGGCGCAAGTCAATGTGCTAAGAAGTCGGGACGTAGGCAAACCACGGCACAGTGAGTCGCACCCGCCAAAAACCACCTTCACGGTCGTTCAACGTCATACTTGGCGTCGCCTCGATGTTCACGGTGATACCGCTGTTCACAAGGGTGCTACCTCGCGAAAAATGCTGCCTGATGCTCTCAGCCACATCCGAAGCGGGATTTGGCCCTTGGTCTTGAGGCGAATAGACATCTATCTGGTAGACGCCGCTCTCAAAGTCCATGGCGCTCTTGTGGTTCGCGGCGGGACGTGTCGGCGCGGGCAAGAAGTTTACTCGCAAATGGGTTTCCGTGGTCTTAGGGGTAAAGGCCACATTCTCCCACGCCACACTTGGCAGCGAAGGCAGCGTATTCAACCTTGCGTTCAAGGCGTTTCTGATAGCCTTCAAACTCATCTGACTGTCCTCGCCATACGCGCGGCATTGGAGACAAGGGAGGGCCACGTCTTAGCGTTGACGCGCATCATGCCGTAAGGCGCTTGGAAAGAAAAGCCGGTGGGAAGCGTCTTGTTCCTCATCTCATCCGGAATATCATACCCACCAAATTCCAATTTTCTGATATACCCTACGGTGTTCACAAGATAGAGCGCCGTATGTACGCGAGGCGAATACGCAGCATAAGTTGCGGCGGCTGCCGCTGACGTGATTTCGCCAGAGGGGTCTAGGCGATAGTCGTTAGAATTGATGTTCCTATCAAAACCCGCAACCCATCCGCCGCGCGCACGTCCTACACTCTCAGGATCATACGAATAAGATGGCCGCCCTGTAGGGCCAACGGGTAGATCAATCGGAGTGGCCTTAACAATGTTGGTAGCGAGTTTTGTTGCAGCGCCAGACACCGTGCGAGCAAGTCGGCGTTCCGTCCTTTGAGAAAAAGCGGCGACTTGCTCAGTGAATGTCATCGCCGTGCCACAATGCGATACATGACAACCGTGCCGCTTTCAGGGATCGGCTGCACTCTTGTGATTTTATAGGGCTCCGTTGTCGTGACCGGAGCGCCAATCGTCATACCGGGTTTAGGTGCGAAGGTCAGGCCGCTTGCGGTCAGATAGATTTCTGTCTCAGCCGTCTCAGCCAATTCAGGATCGTCAAACGCGCTGTCACGGGAGAAGGCTTTGCCCCGCACATCTTGCGTGGCTGTGCTGGCCGCCACCGTGCCCGTTTCCGGGTTGAACACTTGGTCGCCACGCTTGGTTAGGCGAAAGACCTCACCATACTTCTGCAACAGCAGCAAGCCTGAACCATCGCGGAGCCGTTCAAAGAGATTAGAACTCATGTTCTGACGATCTGTGGAAATCCAAGGGGTTGACAGATAGGCTTCAGGATAAACTCAATATCCCTGAACAGAGGTAGGGAACGCGCTCTCGGGTCATACTTCACGCGAATCGGGCCGATCTGTTCTTCAAGAACAGAATCACTTCGCGTCAGGTCAGGGATAAGGTTTTCACCATTACGTGACCGCAGCGCCAAAGCGCATACTGCGTCTTTGACCTCCTTGGGAATCTCGCTTTCTTCAACCGTCCAACCATCACGGCGGACGGCATAGGCACGAGGCCAAGAAAGCGCCTGCTCCTCAGTCTTTTTCAAGCCGATCCAACGAGTATAGTAGGCGCCTTCGAGATATCGCATCGCCTTCATAATATCAGCGTCAGCGGATACCGGAGGAGCAAGGCCATAGAGACGGGCGTAGGCTGCAACATCTGCGCCTAGGACGTATGTCTGCGAATTGGTTTTTCCCGAGCCATCTTCAAGAATAAGAGTCATGACTTCCACCCCATCCGAAGATTCAAGGTTATATCAATTCCCGCCCGACTTTACAAAGGCGTCCCGTTCCGCAAGCCAGATAGCATCCGCTTCAGGCGAAATGGAATTACCCATCCAAGGCCCACCTAGCGTATAGTGAGCAATCTTGGCGGTCTGAATGTCGTAACCCGGCTCGCCAATAAGGGCGTTCCATTCTGGCGGCAAAGCACCGATTTGCTTATCTGGGTCTTTAAGCCAGTCAAAACGATGCAAGTCTCGCCCAGGCACAGAATTGATATGGGCAAGGTTGAGGCAGTCATTGGCAAAGTGATTGCAGTTGAAGGCCATCACAGACGACCAATTCTTGAAATTGTAGAACGTCTGAATTTGCCCGTCCATTTTCAACATAGTGGATGGCGTGTAATTGTGCTTGACGCACATCATGGCATACTTGCTTTCAAGCAAGTCAAACAACTTTACAACGTCATCCAAGAAAAGAACGTCGCAGTCAACAAAGATCGCCCACCCAGCGTAGCCATACTTTGCCCTGTGCAAAATAGGCGTAAGAAACCGAGTGATTGCAAACTCAGTCGCTTGAGGTGCTTCGGAAATAACGTCCCACAACTTACCGTCACGCATCTCGGTCTTACGCCAAATCATCCCCTTGTCGCGCAGTTCATCAATCTTGAGAGGGACGACGTTGACAGGCTTTGAAGCACGCCGCTTCAGGCTAAACTCAGCGACGTTATAGGCTTCGACTTCTCGACTGTCGTAACCCATGTAAATGGTGGGCATCATTACTCCCACCCCATGATAAAGTCATCGACAACGCGCTGAAGCGGCTTAGCGCCCCACTCTGTCAGCAACTTCACCGCGTCATACTGACCCCATTCAAAAATAGACCACGGCTTCTGTTCGATACAGATAATCGGTTTGCAGCGACGAATCGTTTCTTCAGCACCCTTGATGACAGGGTATTCGAAGCCTTCCACATCAATCTTGATCGCGTCTACAAAACCATATTGCTCCGCGTCGATTGTGGTCAGGGGTGATGTGAACATCATAGCCCCTTCTTTCATCTTGGAGGCATCCTGCGGCGCCACATGCGTGCCTGAAGTCACATGGGGTTCGCACTCCAAAGTGACCTCGCCTATTTCCGCACCAAGAGCAACACGGCGCAACTCTACGTTTGGCGTTGGGCGCGTCGGATGTTCAATCGTATTGCGCATAAAGCAGTCTTGATTGACAGGGATAGGCTCGTAAGCCACAACCCTATCAAAGACGCGGCTGAAGTGCATTGACCACAGCCCGACATTGCCGCCTACATCGAGGACAAGGCGCCTGCGGTCCAAGGGCACATGGTCAACAAAAGCGGCGAGGGTGTGAAGCTGGTAACTCCCCATGCCGCTTTGGTTTTGACGTGAAGATGAGAGAAGGAAAGGCAACAGGTGTTCTTCTGTAGCGGGGAGCCAAATCCCCGCCACCTGCTTGATGTTTGTCATTATGCTGCTACCACGATGTCCGATTCATAAGATTGACCTGCCTGCTTGCGAGCGCCCTTCAGGTGGTCGATATATCCTCGCCAATCGGAGTTGACGATAGGATGGCTGGTGCCAAAGGATAGATCGTCGCCAAGGTTGACGGCGCGAGCGATGCCGTCCTTCACAGCGCCAGCAATCAGCGTGTCTAGGACATGGCAATCGGTCCAAGCGGGAAGGCGAAACACCTGATCGTCCACATAGACTTGCCAAAAGATACGCAAAAGCGACTTTGTATTTTCATGCTTGAAGCGGAACATGAGAATACCCGCTTCAGTGTGATTGCCGTTGCGCGGGAAGTGGCCAATCTGCGCCCACAGGGGGAACTTATCGACCAAGAAGGCGTGGCTAAGTGGCTTTCGGAACACAGTATCCCCGTCAAACCACATCAACACGTCAGGTTGTTCTTCTTCTGGTAGAAGGCCCGCAATCGCAGTAGCTGCTGCAATCGCAGCGGGCTTGTGGGAAAACTTCACCGCGTCGAATCGGTAGTCGTAAAAGCGCCCAAACTTGCCGTGGCAAACGGGAGACCGATGGCGGTCCTTGAACTCATCAAGGGAAGGAGTTTCCTCCGCCAAAGAAAAGAACTTCACGAGTGGAGTTTCTATTGTGTCGTGGAGAAGTCCGTTGTCAGAGAAAACCCACAACTCGGCTTCTGGAATGGGATTGGCCAAGAAAGACTCAATCATATTCCTGCCATACGTCTCATAGCCTTCCTGGCTAAAAGACGTGACCGCTAGATATTTCATAGTATGCCTCTTAACTTGGTGGATTTATTATTCTACGTCTGGTTCTGGTGCGACTTCATAGACACGAGGCGGTGCCTGTTCCTGCGCCTCTTCTTCGGACGCGACACTGCTCCTGATCCGCGCCACAAGACCGCGTAGGGCCATCTGCTTATGCGCTTCCTCGCATAAGGCATTCAACGCTTGCGCGTCTACGGAAACGCGGATGCTCATAGGACTTCATCTCCGAAAGTTTTAGGCTTGCGGCCAGGGCGCCCCTTGACCTTCACAACTTGCGCACCGCCAATGACAGGGACTTCGCGATCTTCGACTTCCTGTTCTGGCTCAGCAGAAGGAGTGCCTACCGCCGTAGTAAGCTCGCGCTCATTCGGGTCGTAGGTCGTGATCTCCAAGCCAGAGCGCGCCTCAAAAGCCCGCTGCGAATCGGCATAGGCAGGGGAATTTGGATTGCGCTTACGTGCCTCTTCGATACGTTCCTGTTCACGCTCCATGGCCACCATGGCATCAGAAGCAGAACCACCCCGCATGGAGACAATTTCCCAACCCGTCCAAGCGCCTAGATTATCTGCATACTTGGTCTGGTTGACGATTTTAATCTTACCAGTTGCTTTATTGCGCAACTTGATTGTCGGTAACTGCATGAGAACCCCTACCCGTAAATCTTCTTGTCAATGGGCGCTGGCACCCAAATCTGCATCACGACACGGTTCGTCTCGTGCCGGTGCATCATAATGATCTTTCCTGCCACAGCCAAGTCGTATGCTTCGCCTACCGTGAACGGAGACATAGGGTAGGTTTTCCACATCAATGGTGCTATAGCACGGCGACGTTCACCAATGTCAATCCAAGTCTTGAAGGCTAGTTTCATGCCCCATACTCTCCGATCACGGATGCGCTTGTTGATTGCTTGAGCCTACATTTCTCGCAAATGCGATTGTGCGCTCCTTCACTATCAAACGCTTGGAAACATGACAAGCAATTCTTTTTAACTTTAGGTCGTATCTCTAAAGAAAAAGCGTCCATGTCCCATTTTATCTGGACATGGGTTACGTCGCGGCCTAATGCGTTAGCGATCTCAGGAATAGAGAAGCCAGCGGCTTTCCAATCCCGTGCCTGCCTCAAGTCTCGCTCAGACCAAAAGCCGATATCTGGCGGGGGTTTGTTATGCCGCGCCATGACTTACATGGCGTGGCTGAAAAATCTTAATCCGCATCAAACCGTTCAGAGGAAAAATCCAAAGGTGGGCGCACGTAGAGGATAGAGTCCTTCCTATGCTCGCTTTGCTTTTTCATGTCAACATCAAAATCGTTTTCGCTGTCAAATGCCTCAACCCAGGCTTGGCAGAGACGGCTACGGACGATATCGCGGCTGGAGAAGCGGCAAATCTCAGCGCCGATCTGATATCGCTTTGCCAAAGCAACTACGTAGGTTAGGCCAGAGTCACGAATGTCGCTTTGCTGCGGATCGCCTGAGATGATAACCTTGCACTCGCCAAGGCGGGTGACGAAAAGCCGCAACTGCTCCTTGGTGCAATTCTGCGCTTCGTCAAGCAGGACGATAGCGCCTTCGTCAAAGGTGCGGCCCCGCATGAATTGGAAAGGGGCGAACTCAATGGTGCCCTTGCGAAGCCACTCTTGGGCGCGCACTTTGCCAACGAGCTTTTCAATCACGTCAAGAATAGGAATAGCCCAAGGCGTGAACTTCATGTTCAGGTCGCCAGGGAGGAAGCCAATATTCTCGCTGCGGTCAGAAGAAATCATGGGCCGCGCCACGATGAACTTCTTGCATCGTTCTGCCGTGATTTCTTGCACCGCATAGTGCGTCGCCAAATACGTCTTGCCTGCGCCTGCGGGGCCTAGGGCAAAGACTTGCTGGTGCTTCTGGATGGCAGAGAGGTATTTTGCTTGTGCTGTGTTTTTAGGAGAAAGAGGGGCGAGGCTAAATTCAGGCGCTTGGGTTTTGGTGGTCTTTGTGGCTTTGCGGGTCTGGCGCTTCTCGGATTTGGTCAGACGAATTGTTGCCACTGAAGTCTCCTATAAGGCGGCTGGTAGCGGGAAGGTATGCCGCCTATAGGGAGTTTGGCAACGGGTTGACTTGGGGGTATGTGGCTTGCACAATCCCCGCCTTATGGCTTTCGCGCAGAAGCAATTTCCCAAGTGATCTTACGCCTAATTGCCAAGGCGAACGCATCCCAAGACTCCGCCATGATCGCAAAGCCGGTTGGGGATATGACGCTTTCGCGCAAAAATGTTTCTGTCCCCTCGTGGGGGCCTACGCCAATCGCATTGACCACAATCCCGGCTTCTACAGCACGGTCGCGTGCTTCTTCGGTAGGAACCTTGGAGGCCACGCCATCTGTGGATATGTCGATGACTTTATGCGCCGGGTCGCAAGGCGCGATGTCAAACGCCTTGGTGGCCGTATCTAGGGCGTAACCAATCTCTGTAGCAATTTCGGCGTTTTGTTTTGTCTCAGACAGGTCTTTGGCGAAAAAATAAAGGTCGCGTGGCGACCGCACCACACGCCACGGTATGAGGGTTCGCGTTTTAGCGCCAAAAGCGATAGCCTTTACTGCCATGCCGCCTTCCATGTTCGCGACAGTGGCTTGGATGACAGGATGCACGAACGCCTCAGCCGTGCCGTCGCGCTGCTTTACCCAATCAGCGTCAGAAACACTGGCGCTGATATCAAGAAGCAAAACAAGGGCGACGGCACAACTGAGCATGAGGCTTAATACATCCCTAGCGCCTTCAGATAGGCGTCTCGGATAGCTTCGCGCTCCTCGCGCTCTGCCTCATCTTCAGCGCGCATCTTGATGATTTCGCGGATAACCTTGGGCAAGAAACCTGCGCTTTTGGCTTCTGCCATGATGTCGCGGATATCAGCGGTAAGCCCCTTCTTCTCCTCATTGAGACGTTCGATACGCTCGATGATAGAAAGGAGACGGTCAGAGGCGATGGAGTTGTGGCCTACTTCAGACATGGTTCTTAGTCCTCGTTCATGAAGGTGGAAGCGGTGCCGTTCAATTCGGCAATTTTCTTTTTAATGTATTGGTAGATGATAGGCGCGCGGTTGGGTAAATCAGCAAGTCCTGTACCTAACCCATCCGCAGGGATAATAACAGTGTTGCCAACAGAAAGCCATCCTCGCGCCAAATCAAAGGCAAAGTCGATTTCAGGTTTAATATGCGTGAAGTCATCATCTTTGAAATATGCCTTGTCAACATTTTGTGGCGACCACTTTGTAGGCACGCCAATACTGTTGGTGTGCCCCCGCATTTCTTGCGCTTGACCACCGTATCCCCTGCGCCACATATTGTCCCCGAACAGATAAAGGTGCGTGGGGAATGTAGCACGTATGTCAGTCTTGGTGATGTGCTTCTTGAAGATAAGCGTTCCAGTCATTTTCTATACCTTTTACCAGACCAGCCTTCAGCCTTCACTGGCAACCCCGCAGCCCAATCGGGCGTGGCGGCTACCAACGATTCATACTCTGCCACGCTTCCGTAGCCTGCGTCAACCTCAGAAACGACTTCATCGTGGACTGTCAGCACCACGGGGTAGGCGTGTTCCTCAAGTCGGAACATGGCCGCCACCATCAGATCGCGTGCTATGGCCTGCACCACGTTCTCCGTGAAGGTGCCGGGGCTTATGGTGGTCTGTTCCCACTTCCGCGTCATGGAGTTCACAGCCATGACCCGCACACCATTCTTCGTTTCACCCCAAGGCGTTTGCACCTTGCAGATGCGCGCCTCAGGATAGTTGAGCGCGCGGCCCGAAGGCAGCAGCAAGCGCAAGTTGCCGTCGCGCATCCTGAACTTCATGTTCCGCAGCGTGACCACGCTGTTGGGGTTGCTGATTGCGCGCATCGCGGCGCGTTCTAAGGCATACCAAAGGCGTGGAATGTTAGAATAGGTTTCGCGGTAGAGAGTAACGACGCGCTTGTATTCTTCCTCTGGCAAGAAAATCTGGTCTTTGGCGCAAGTCAGAGCGAACTTAGAGGCACCCATCGCGAAGCCAAGACCGAGCACTGAAGATTTTCCTAGCTGTCTCTCCTTTGGGTGTTCTTTCTTGTTAATTAATTTACCATAAATAATACTTGCAAAGTTGCAGTAGATATCGTCGCCGTTTGCAAACTGGTCAACAAGGTCTTGTTGCCCCGCCAACCACGCCAGGACGCGCGCCTCAATGGCCGCGAAGTCAGCCGCAAAGAGAACTTTGCCTTCCGCCGCCATAACAAGGCTGCGGATCACATCAGCGGCTACGGTCTGCACCGGGCCAAAGCACATCTCGATAAGGTCGATATCCCCCTTCTGGATATAGGGAATGGCATCCTCTGGTTCTTTGAGGATTTCAGGGCGGGGCAGGTTCTGCAATTGCACACCCTTGCCTGTAAAGCGCCCTGTTGACGCGCCATGGTAAAGCAAGTTGCCATGGATGCGGCCTTGGCTGTCTGCCATATTAAGAATGGCTTGCAGCTTCTTGGTAGATGACTTGGCACCGATCTGGCGTATCTCCAAGACTTCGCGCACCTGTGGCGGCAGCGACGTGTCCTTGAGCGCGTTCACGATGCCTTGCTTATCAAGGCTCGGGAAATGGCAGCCTTGCATACTGAACCACTGGATCATCTTGTCGCGTTGGTTGATCGTGGTGACAAGACCATTAGTGATTTTGGCGATACGCTCGTTAAGCCTCCCGCCCGCCTTCTCTACCAACTCCAAGGCCATGCGCGTAGTCTCAAGGTCTACGCTTATGCCCCTGTCGTTGATGGTTTGGTCAAGCAGATAGACTTGCCGCTCCGATGGAGAAAGCGGGTAAAGTTTCGTCTCGGCTAGGCGCTCCGCCTCTACGTCCGTGCGGCAATATTGATATAGTTTTTCAAGGCGTGCGAGATATTCGGCACGCTGCTTTTCACGTGTTGCCTCTGTCTTGCCGGTGATTTCATAGTCATCCCACCAACGGACGTGGGCGAGATCGTCATCATCTTCGATCACGCGACCTTCTGCCCCTTCCTCGGCTTCGTCATTTTTAACATATGCCTGCTACCCTCCATGTCCTTTTGGATCGGCAGACTTAGTGCCTCGCCAAGCCCCTCTAGTGACCGTGGAAGGGCCATAGCTGCGGCCATGGCCGCCGTGCAGAACCATTGCTCCAACGCCACAGGCGCGCAGCCGTAGCGCGCTACGGCGATGTTCTTGGTAATCAGGCGCTCGAACTGCGCGTTGTGCGCAAAGATCGGAAAGCCCTGCCTGATATGCTCGTTCAGTTCCACGGGCCACGGGAAATCTGGCGTCCATATCTGGACAGGCTCGTTATTGCGCGCAAACCCCATGCACAGAATGTCGGTGCTGGGGTGTTCGGCATAGCGATAGACGCCAACGAGTTTGAGGTTGGCGGTGGATTTGGTTTCGTAGTCGATGTGGTAGATGGGTGTATCGTGCATTAGAAAAAAGAAGGGGCATTACTGCCCCTTCCCCTCTCGCCTCAGAACAAGTCCTTGGCGTCGCCTTCGCTGATGTTGGCGCCTTCCACGTCATCGAAGTCGTTATCCGCGCTGCGACCGCCGCCCGTGGCGATACGCTCGCCATCGTCAATGAACTGCACGTTGTTCAGCCCGAACGACACACCCTTGTTCCCGCTGTTGTCGTAGGCGAAAGCGTTGATGCTCGCACGCACGAAGCAGCCGGGGTAGAGGCGATCTTCGTCAGTGATGACAGGGAACTTGCCATCCACCTTCTTGCGGTCAACCACCTTGGGCTGCTTCTTGGTGCTGACCGTGATGAACACGCACTCGTCGTCAAAGCCTGCGGTGCCTTCCTTGTCCGAGCCAGGACGGAAAGGTGAGCGCATCGACTTCGGCGGCTTGTCCCCGAACTTGGCCTTGGCAGCAGCACTTGCCGCCTTCTTCATGTTCTGGAACTCAGCGGTCTCCTGCGCGGCCTTGTCAAACACAAGGACGCAAGAAAACTTGGGCGTGGCGCCATTGAAGCCGCGAGGCTCGAACAGGGCCGGGAAAGCGAGGCGGGCCTTGGGGGTAACTACGTTGGTCTCGCTCATCTGAGCGTTCTCCTTGGAGCCGGGTTAGCGTGCATTTTGCCCCTCATACGCGCACGCCATCGCCCAGCCACGATGTTATAGAGGGGCAAAATCACTCGAAGTTGCGAAAGCCGTCATGGTCCAACGCCAGCGTGTCATCAAACTCTCCACCGATCTGAACCACGACCGCAGGACGCTTGTCAGACAGGGGTGCGATGGTGTTGCCCGTGGATACTGCCACAATGGCTTCCGCCAGTCTATCCTTAATCGCCTTCTTCTTGCCGAGTTTTTCTTCGGCCTGAGCAGGCGAAATCAGCTTGCGCGTGAAGATGTCGTCATCCTCAAGGCCCATGCTGTTCAGAAGGTCAATGGCATCTTCGTCACTCTGCCACTTGCGTTGCGCCCGCTTGGCTACGAGCTTATAGCCGGGGACCGCGCCGCCCTGCTCCAACTTGCGCTGCGCGTAAGCCTGAACAGAGTTAATCCACCCCTTAAACACGTCAGCCTTGGCGAGAATCTGACCAATCTGTTCTTCGTTCAGGCTTTCAGGCTCAGGTGGCAAAAAGCCGTCATCAAACTCTGTCTGAGCAAGCGCCACAGCCTGTTCGTGCAGGCGTGGGCACTTGGGTTGCGCCAAGCAGAAGCGGCAGTGGTCGCCTGCATTAAGGGCGGCATCGGCTTCCTGCGTCTTGTGCGCTGCGGCGAGAAGGTCATCCGCGAACTCGATGCGAAGCGAGTAGGCGTCTGTCTCAAAGGACCGCACATGGCCGTCTACGTGCCTGTAGCGCGGCTGCACGATGACCATGCGGATATGGCGCGGGAAGATGCGCTCCTGCGCTTCCAAGGCCAGCATGGCGCCTAGCGCATAGTAGGAAAGCTGAGGCGAGTTTTGCACCTTCACAGGCACGCCCGCGCCATACTTCAGGTCCATGACAGTCAGGCGTTTTTCACGTTCATTCCAGATGACCGCATCCGCCGTGCCGAACATCGGGACAGGTGGGTTCAGCGCCTCTAGCGTGAACCGCTGTTCGATGAACAACTTGTTGCCTTCGGCTTCGGTCAACACAGCGTCAACATAGACCTGCACCGCTTCGGCCATCTCCTCCGTGACCTCGAAGCCCTCAATCTCCTGCTCCAGAAAGGCAGAAGCGGGCTTACCTTGGCGCAAGCACATCTCAGCTAATTCATGCGCTGCCGTGCCTTCGCGTGCGTAGTCAGAGGAGATATTGGGCATCCCCTCCGACAAGCGCACAGAGCCGGGACAGACCATCCACCGAGACGCCGAACTTGCGCCCAAGGAAGCATGGGCGCGGTTGGCGTGGACAGGCAGATTAGACATTGACGATGGCCCGTGTCACGGCGCGGTAGAACTTCATGCACGCCTCGGCATCAAAGTCGGATACCTTAACCCTGCCTGTCGTATCCACAATTTCCTTGCGAGTCGCATCCGTGCCGATCTCCGAGATACGCGCGGAAAGCAACTCACGGCAATACTTGCGTGCTTCCTCAAGATTGGCGGCGAACCAACCGTCCTCAAACATGGGGAAAGCGCGTTCTTCAAGATTGAACGTATCGCTGTGGTAAGCGTCCATCTCATCACACTCAGCGGGGGTATCGCCCCCGACCTTGATCTCTGCTTCATAGTCTATTTGGTTGGTCGGTTGAGGCTCGATGACAGGCACAGCCACGGAGGCTGAAGCATCCGTCTTGCGCGGCCTGCCGCGTGGGCGCCTCTCGCCAGTAGAAGCGTGCGTCAGCGTGCTTTCAGGGCTACGCGCCGCTTCTACCACGGCATCGCCAAACGCCACGCCACCAAGAAGTTGGATAGCGTCATTGGAAATCTTGTAGATACCCTCGATTGCGGTTTCGGCAATCCGGGCAATCGCTTCGTTGCGGTCCATCTTCTACCCCTTAGAGCATGATTTCGCTGATTTGCTTTGACTTGCGTATGATGACGCGGGTCAAATCCTCATCAATCGAGCCTGCCAATACCACGTAACGGGCAAGCACGCTAGAACTTTTTTGGCCGATTCGGTGCGCCCGCGCCGCTGCCTGGACGTTCTCGGCTGGTGTCCACGAAGGCTCCATAATCAGAACATTGTCGCTGGCCGTCAGAGTGATGGCAGAGTTGGTGGCGGTGATCTGCCCAATAAATAGGCGGACTTCGTTGTTACCTTGAAAGTCATCAATGGCTTTCTGCCGTGCATTGCGCGCGGTATCGCCCGTGATGACAACAGGATTATACTTGTTCAGTCCCGCCGCCATGCGCTCGATGACTTCGCGGTGGTAGCAGAACAGGATGATCTTGGCTGCGCCATTCTCCAATTCTTCAGTGATGAACTCCACCGTAGGTTCCACCTTGGCAAGCCCAACAGCGCGGCGCAGGGAGGCCAAAGCCTGCTTGCTCGCATCGCGCAGAATGTCGTCTGCCAAAGTGCCGTCCTTGTTGTGGTGGTTCGCTGCGGCTGCGGCCAGGACGGCTTTGACTTCTGAGATGGCTTGGGTTTTCTCAAGTGCCATCACTTCCTTGAGCGCGGACTTGGGTGGTTCGAGAACAATCGTGCCCCATTGCAAAGCAGGCAATTGCGTCAGCACATCTTCCTTTTTGCGCCTGATGAAAAAGCCGTCTAGGCGTTGGCGCAATTCACCTGTATTCTTGTTGCCCTTGATGCGTTCGACTGTTCGCATACCGAAATGCAGAATGTCCACAACACAGAAGTATTTGACGAATTGGGCGTAGGTCATGCGCCCGTCTTGCGTCTGTAGCCGCTCAGAGGCAAGTGCGCGCAAGTGTGTATATATTTCAGACGCATTGTTGGGCAACGGCGTGCCCGTCAAAATCCATGTACGCTCGGCAGTAGAAATGATACCGCCTTGGCCGTTAAGCCTTTCACCATAGACTGCCTTGGTGCGAAGGGCCGTTCTATTCTTGAGTGCGTGCGCCTCATCAATGATGAGAAGGTCAAACTCCAAGTCCAAAGTTAAAAACTTGGCGCGAAGTGCTGGATTGGCAAGCATGTCGTAGCTGACGATAACCACATCCGCTTCTAGTGGGATGTCAGACTTGATGTTCTTAATTACGAAAGTTGTTCGTGGGATCGTCTGCCAATTCAGGACTTCGCGCTGCCAGTTGATCCGCGCCACGGCTGGGCAGACGACTAGGATGCGCCTCAGGCCAAGCGCATCCGCGCCTCGGATGGCCTGCGCCGTTTTGCCAAGCCCCATGTCATCAAAAAGACCGGCATTGGCGTGGTCGGTCTTTTTGGCGATAAGAAACTTGACGCCTTCAATCTGATAAGGAAGAAGGCCGTCTTGCCAGTTAGGCATTGCTCAACCCGTAATAGGCCAACAAGGCACTCTCCGCCCTGCCATCGTCCTTCACCCGCTTGAACAGGTCTGCCTTGTCAGGGAACAGCGCCATCGCCTTCATGCGTGCGCCTCCCTTATCAGCAGGGATGTTCATGCGCCGCTTCCACGTTGCAGGGTGAACAAGCGTAGTAGGGATTTGGAGTGCGGCTAGGACGCCTTCAATTTGACCGAGATTACGGCCAAAAGAGAAAGCGCCTACCGCGCCTTCGCCCGGTCGCACGCCGACATTCTCAAGGAACGCCTTTTGCGGAGCAAGAATACGAATAGTATTAGCAAGCGCCACAGGAGGCATACTGCGACGCTTCTTACCATTGACGACCACTTCGATGGTAGGCATGTCCTCAATGGCGAGGACGTTGCCTTCCGGGCTGAGCAGCGCCAAAGCGCCGCTCAGACCGGGGTCGATGCCTAGAATCAAAATACGTCACCCCACTCGCCCTTGGTCGCCGCCTTGCTGTATTCTGTAGCTCGGTTCTCAAAGAAGTTGGTATGCTCCGGCGCGTTTAGCAGTTCATCCAGCCAAGGCAGCGGATTGTCCTTGACCTTGTAGTAGGGCGCCATGTGCAACTGAAGAAGGCGCCTGTCCGCGATAAAACGGATATACTGCTTGATCTCATCCGCCGTCATGCCCTGCACAGGGCCTAGGGCGAACGCCAAGTCAATGAACGCGTCCTCGTGTTCAACGATGGTCTTGCAGATTTCGTAGATATCAGCCTTGAGAGAGTCGTCAAAAAGGCCGGGGTTTTCCGCGCAATAGGTGTGGAAAAGCCGGATGATATTTTCGCAATGCAAGGTTTCGTCGCGCACGGACCATGCGATGATCTGCCCCATGCCTTTCATCTTGCCAAAGCGCGGGAAGTTGAGCAGCATGGCGAAAGAGGCGAAGAGTTGCAGACCTTCGGTGAAGGCGCCAAAGGCAGCAAGAGTCTTGGCAATTTCGCGTGGATTGCTTGTCGAGAAATTGCTGAAATAGTCATACTTGTCGCGCATTTCCTTGATTTGCATGAAAGTGGTATATTCACTCTCAGGCATACCAACTGTGTCGAGAAGATGTGAGTAGGAGGCGATATGGACCGTGTTGCCTGTAATTGCTATGCGCCCATTTCGCCTAGATACGATATTCTGGTGCGGCACAGAGACGCAAAACACTTCGTCATCATATTCTTCTTCAACGCGGTAGGGATACGTCCGCCACACGCGGTCGCTAAGAGTGACGATCCAGCAAGTCTTGGTATTTGACGTAACCCTGCCAGTCGGCAAGTAAGCCGTCCAACCCGCTTCTCGATTGACTCCGAGAGTGGCAGAAATTCCAGCCAAAACGCAAATAGCTTGGAACTTATCTACCGCGCGACGCTCCGTGCTATAGAACGCCCTGTTGCTGCCGCTTCGCGTGCCGTCCCAAAATATAATCTCGTCTACCAAAGCACGCGCCATGGCGGGGGTCATATCTTCGAGCGAAAGGAAGTCCAAAGTCTTTAGGCTCAGGATTGCGTCATTACCGGGAAAGGTAAACGTGTATTTACTCTGCCCGCCTTCTTTTTCGCGCTCGTTGCAAGAGATGCCAAGTTCCGTCAAAAGAGCAGCAAGCCTCTTCTTCTTGCGATCTTTCGTCAGATTGAAGTCAATCGTGCGCGATGCCGGATTCACGGAGGGGCAGTTGCCGCGCAGACACCCATCTGCGGCTATCGCGATCTTGAGCGCAACCAAGGCTGGCACTCGCTCACCACTATGCTCCGCCTTATCGACGTTCGCCGCAGTGGGGTAGAGATAGTTTTGTCCCAACTTGCGCTCATAAGAGCGCACCTTCTTCACTTTTCGAGAAGTGGGGTGTTGGATAATCAGTTCATGATTGGGCGTGACGCAAATATCCGCCGTTTCGCTTTTGTAGCGGTGCATCACCCCATGATACGGATACGCGACAACCCGATCAGGATGGACAAAAGTAATCGCCCCTGTTTGCAGATCATACTGCGCGACCTTATCTTCCGTGGTCAGCGTGTCGCACCGCTTCCATCCTTCTGAAGTGAGCAACTCTGTATTGCGATCAAAACATTCGCTGTCAGCGAACGAGGACAGCATCATGACTACTTCAGTCGGCTTGAAGATGGGCATGTAGTTATGGACGTAATTCTCCGCCACGGAAGCGTCAGCCTGCGTGAAGAAGCGGAAAATCTGCGTCAGTAGGTTCTTCTCTGATGGCTCAAGGCGCTTCTGCCAATCACGCACATCATCCGCCAAAGGCACTTCCTCGGGCAGCCAATGGATGCGCTGCTGCTGGAGCCATGCGTCATACGCCCAAGGATAGCGAAAAGGCTTGTAGCCGATGGAGGGAGTGGTCAGACCTGTCATGGCGTAGTCCTCATTTCGGATGGAGTCGGACGCAAGGTATAGGGCAGGATGTCAGGTATGGCAAGCACGAAGGTATTGCTTTTCCCCGTTTTGGTATGGTAGGGGAAACTTCCTTTTTTACAAACTCCTGCTTTGTTTCGGGGATTATCCAAATGGCCGTCACCATTTCTCTTTATAATCACACTGCAAAGCGGTTTGCCTCGGGCGAGAACGCATCCGGTGATACCTACAAGCTGAAGCTCTATGCCAGCACGACCTTCGACGCTGCTGTAACCACGCTTGCAAGCGTCTCTGGTGAAGAGGCCACTGCTGGCACCGGTTATACCGCCGGTGGGCAGGCGCTAACCAACGTGACCGTGACGGTCGAGACCACGAACGACGCCAAGTTCGACGCCGATGACGTGGTTTGGACCGCTTCTGGTGGCCCGATCACCGCTGGCTTCGGTGTGCTTTACAATGACACCGACGCCAACGATCCTCCGGTGGCCTTCATCAACTTTGACGGTTCTCAGTCCGCTGGTGACGGGACCGACTTCAAGGTGGTGTGGAACGCCAACGGTATCTTCACCTTCACTGTGACCTGATAGGTCTGGTAAAGGTGAAGTCCGGTATGTGATTGGCGCGCTGCTCTAATGCCGCGTCTGTGATGCGGAGCAAGGATGTGCTGATTTTTCTGAAGCCTCTCATTTCCGCCACGCCGGTCTCCGGTCGTGGCGGAAATCGTTTTTGCGATAGGGGTTAAGCCTCATGGCAAATGTGAAAATTTCAGAACTGACGGCAGCTTCTGCTCTCGTCTCTGGTGACATTTTCGAGGTAAGCCAAGGCACGGGGCCTTATAACTCGCGCAAAGCCACGGGAACGCAGATTCAGACTTTCGTTCTGAGTGGCTACACGGGCGCCTCCACTATTTCGACCGTAGGTTCTGTGACGGTCGGGACGTGGCAGAGTGTGCTGAAAGACCAGTCTTTCCAGTTTTTTGATTCTGGTGCAAGTTCTACACTTGACTACGCCAATGGCTCAGTGCAGCGTTGGGCGCCAACAGGTTCGGTATCTCTATCTGTGACGAATTGGCCTCCTTCTGGCGGTCTTGGAGAACTGCTTATTGAAGGAATAAACTTGGGTGCCGCGACGATCACGTGGCCCACGGTGAACTGGATCAAATCGGACGGCACGACGACGACGACGTTTGCGAGTGCCGGGGTGACTTTGGTTTCAAGCGGGACGGATTGGGTGTTTTTATGGACTCGTGATAGCGGCACGTCTGTTTACGGAAAAGTTGTGCGATGAGTATTCTTTCACGGTTTGCTAATTTGGGCGGCGCCGCCGCTCCGGTAGAAGGTGGGTTTGCTCTCTATACTTGGGGAAATAACTCTGTCGGGCAGATTGGGAACAGCACATCGGCTTCAAAAAATTCGCCCGTGCAGATTGGCGCTTTAACAAGTTGGGCATCTATGGATACGGGGGCCAATTCCAGCTTTGCCATAAGTTCTAATGGCACGCTTTGGGCGTGGGGTGCCGGCACGTCTGGACAGCTCGGCGACGGCACAACCGTCAGTAAGAGCAGCCCGGTGCAGATTGGGACTTTGACGGATTGGGCGTCGGTAAGTGCTGGCGGTAATTACAGCCTCGCGGTGAAAACAAACGGCACGCTTTGGGCGTGGGGCGATAACACTTCCGGACGACTTGGCGATGGCACAACCGTCAGTAAGAGCAGCCCTGTGCAGATCGGGGCTTTGACGGATTGGGCGTCGGTGAGCGCTGGCACCTTGCACAGCCTCGCGGTGAAAACCAATGGCACGCTTTGGGCTTGGGGTGCCGGCTCGTCTGGACAGCTCGGCGACGGCACAACCGTCAGTAAGAGCAGCCCTGTGCAGATCGGTGCTTTGACGGATTGGGCGTCGGTGAGTGCTGGCGGTAATCATAACCTTGCGGTGAAAACAAACGGCACGCTTTGGGCGTTGGGTAATAACGCGGACGGAAAGCTCGGCGACGGCACAACCGTCAGTAAGAGCAGCCCTGTGCAGATCGGGGCTTTGACGGATTGGGCGTCGGTGAGCGCTGGCACCTTGCACAGCCTCGCGGTGAAAACCAATGGCACGCTTTGGGCTTGGGGTGCCGGCTCGTCTGGACAGCTCGGCGACGGCACAACCGTCAGTAAGAGCAGCCCTGTGCAGATCGGTGCTTTGACGGATTGGGCGTCGGTGAGTGCTGGCGGTAATCACAGCCTCGCGGTGAAAACTAATGGCACCATCTGGGCTTGGGGTTCCGGCTCGTCTGGACAGCTCGGCGACGGCACAAATATCGGTAAAAGCAGCCCTGTGCAGATTGGGACTTTGACGGATTGGGCGGCGGTAAGTGGTGGCAATAGTTTCAGTGTTGCGCGTAAAACTGACGGCACTCTTTGGGCGTGGGGGACGGGGGCGGACGGGCAATTGGGCCTCAACGAAGGAAATGTCTCTTCCCCCGTTTTCATCGGTTACTATTCAAAGGCCGCACTCTCAAGCCACGCTCTTTCGGTAAAGGCGAATGGAACTCTTTGGGTGTGGGGTAGCAATGTAAATGGTGAGTTAGGAGATGGGACTACCTCCAATAAGAGCAGCCCTGTGCAGATCGGGACTTTGACTGATTGGGCGTCGGTGAGCGCTGGCA
>ERZ869929.86-NODE-86-length-47689-cov-19.939875_pt1 | contig 47689 bp, 74 predicted proteins | sample MGYA00579312_ERZ869929 | MGnify/ENA primary metagenome ERZ869929 (study PRJEB32216, sample SAMN09231818) | wastewater metagenome | place: USA: Maryland | collected 2016-08-09 | study: EMG produced TPA metagenomics assembly of the PRJNA472060 data set (Reclaimed... | reverse complement strand
AACGATCTGCTTTTCAGCGATGGCGCCAACGCGGCGCTGATTAAGCAGCAGCGAAAACTGGCTGGCGTGGTTCGCGCTGTACTCTTTCGAGTCCTTGCTGAAGTTCTTCGGGTCAAATACGAACATGTCTTGTTCCTCGATTAAGCGAAGCGAACGCGCACCAGATCGGCAGTGGCGCCGACGGTGAAGGTTTCTTGCGAGTAGGCGATAACTTCGTCAGTGCCCAGCGTGGCAATTTTCAGCTTGCCTGCGCCGTCACTGGTCAGTGGGGTGTCGATTTTCAGCACGGCGGAAGCGACCACCAGTGCGGCAACTTCGCGGCCAGTCTCGGCAAATTCGCCAAGGCCGGTATCGCCAGATGCTACGGTTTCGGTGATCTTCTTGCCTTGCAGGGTATCCACGTTCAGCACGTAGATGAAGTCTTGCTTCTTGCCTGCGGTGGCATGCACGACGAAAGCGCCGGAAGCGTTCAGCTTGCAGATGGTGCCAGGCAGCAGTGCGGCGCCGGTCAGTGCGGTACGGGTAACGGACTTACCGTCAAGGTTGATGCGGTTGTAACGCGGCATGATTCAGTCCTCTTAGTAGCTGTAGCCAGCAAACGGGTCAGCATTGGTCGCAGCGGCAGCGTTGCCAACAACGACGGGGGCAGCCTTGCCGGAATTCGCGGCCAGCTTCTCTTGCAGTTTTTCCAGCGGGAAAACCATCCACTCTTCGGCAGTCAGTGCCGAGTTGGTGGCCAGCTTGTCAGCAATGGCGCGCTTCTCGCCTTCGATACGCTGCTTTTCGTTGGCTTCCATGCCGACGATCTTTTCGGTCAGGGTGTTGACTTGCTGCTCCAGCTCTTTGCGTTGCAGCGCGTTGTAAGCCGCGAGAACGTCAGCGTCACTGCGCCCTTCGTGGCTAATGCCTGCCGCATTCAGGGCGGCAATGATTGCGTCTTTCATCTGAGATGATTCCTCGCGGTTGTTAATGGTCGGGCTATCACCCTGATGCAATTCTACATCAGTCGATTGCGAAATGCTATTTTGTTCGGCGTCAAGATTGACAGAGTAAATTACTTCACTCTCACCCGCCTGATTCAGCCACATCCCGACACCTTCCTCCGGCGTGCCTGCGCCCTGCTCATCCAGCAGAATGGCCAGATGGTCAAAGGTCATGTCGGACGCAATAGCGTTGTAAGCCTTGCCTTTGCTAGTGCCTTTGGCCGCTTTCTTGCGCAGGAAAACGCCAGTACTGACGTGGATAGGCTCGCCAGCATTGCCAGCAATGGCCGCGTCTAGGCGTTCCAGCAGGCGCTTGCCGGCATCCATTGCCGCAGCCTGGTTCGCATTGACGGTAATGTCCACCAGCACGCTTTCCCCATCTTTGCGTGCGTTGGTCACGGCAGCGCCTACCCAATACTGTTGCATGGCCACGGCGTCGGCGGCGGAGACGAAGTTGCCCGCGCTATCACGAGGATGGCCAGCAGGCGCTGCTGTGTTGTTAAGTGATTGATAGGATTTGGCAATCTCAGGTGCCGGATAGGCAATCCCGTTCATGACTATATCGTCAACAATCGGCACCACGTCGCGGATTGTGTACGTGTCGCCGGATTTGCTGATCTTGGCGGAGTTGACCGCCGTTTGTATGTTGACGCGCATGGTTGCACCATCATGTTTTGCTATGGTGCAAGTATAGCACATAGGTTTTTGCTATGTGGTAGGCGTGAAAAAACCCGCGCGTGGCGGGTCAGTGCTACAAAATGGAATCTCTCAACGCATCTGCCTGCCAATCATAGCCGCATAGCTTGAGCATAATCCACAGCACGTTTCCAATGATGATTATCGGCAAGTGCAGCACAAGGCGAATCAAAATCAAGCATGGGTTGGCAAGCTCCATTCCGTTCCACTTCCATTCAGTCAGCAGCTGCTTGATGTTGCTTTTGCTCACTTCATCACCCTCGAAAAAAGTTTCCACATAGTTTTACGCACCACCCTTTGCGGCACAGTCCCGCGCTTGATGGAGTTCAGGTCGCCAAGCAGTGAGGCGAGGCGGTATAAAAAGCTGCGCATAATATGCACCTCCTGCGATGCAATATAAACACCCACCGCCACGGCGTCAACCGTGCGCCTGTTCCCATTGTGTTTTTTCGGCAACATACGTGGCTTTGAGCTTTTGGGTTAGCTGCGGCACGCCGTCTTCAATCAGCACACTGGTTGCCGCGCAAAAGCAGTTGTAACGATTGCCATCGCGGCTGTAAAAGTCGCGTATTTCCTCCGACGTGTACAGCCGCCCATGCCTCGATGCATGCCATGGCCGAGTTGTCGGAATCAGCGCCGAAGTCCACAAATACTTGATATCAATCCCCAGCGCCTCGGCTGCGTCGTCACCTTCCGCAAGCGTCACATCGCGCAGCGTGCCAGGTATCTCAGACTGCGCATACATCCTCGCCCGACTCTCAGAAACGCCCAGCCTGTCACGGATAACGCCAGCCAGCGCACGCGGATTCTGGCCGCTCTGGATACCGTAGGCGATGACTTGCGCCAAGTCAGCCTGTAGTGCATCAGACAGGCCGGTAAAGTGCGTGTAGCTGCGCTGCTTGGCCATTGCCACGCGGTTGCGGTATGCGTCAGTTGCCATGACTGCATACATTGGCCGCGCTGCTGCATAGGTGGCAGACATGGCCGATAGGTTGGCTGATGCTTGCGCCAAGCCTAGGCGTGCGGAGTCGTCTTCATACTCAGCGAACCAGAACGTCAGCGGCTGGCCGTCTACTAGCTCGCTGGTGGTGATTTCGGCCAGCACTTGGCGCAATTCATCCATGCGCGTTGCCGGAAAGGCATACGCCCCTTCCGCATTAAACGCCAGCCACGGCACGCTATCGAACCATGCCAGCACTTTGTCGGTGATCCGCTTGTATCGCGCCGATATGTCTTTGTCGGCGGCGGATAGGATGCGGTTGGTGCCGGTTGGGTTGGTGCGGGATTTTGGCACCAAAGGATTGATTATGCGCTTATATTTCATGGCTTCATGATAGCAAAAAAGCCGCATGTGCGGCTTGTGGTTGGTTACGTCAGCAACTGCTGGCTAATCGACATCACCCGATTTTTGCACAGCTGGAAAATATCCTTATACGGCATATCAGCCGCAATGCCATCGCGGATTGCAATCTCTACGATGGTTTCGGCAATGCGCAGTTGTTGCAACTTGCGATGATCTAGCGCATCGCGCTGCCCAGCCTCAATGCCAAGAGCGGCGTTCGTCATCTTGGTGATGGCCTGATAGTAGCGGTCTGGCGATTGACTGCCCTGCCCTTTGGCGTACTCCACCATATCGGCAATTGCTGCCGTTTCCAGCTTGCGCACCTGCTTGGTTTCCAGCCTTGCTGCCTGCTGCATTGCCAGTGCATTGCGTGCGTCGCGGAATGCCTTAACAAGTCGCAGCTTTGCCGCCACCACCTTGTCATTGTTACGCATCAGCGTCAGCAGGAAATAACACTGATCTTCGTTCAGCATGGCGTAACGCGTAGGCTTGGCAAAACCACCTTGCGGCAGTGGCAAACCCTTTTCCGTTTCAAACGGAATACGGCCAAGCATCTGAAATTGCTCAGAATACTTGTCTAGGTTTTCAAGAATGGTGCGGTGACGATGATCTAGGTGCGCGGCAAGCTGGCGGGAGTCGGTGCGCAGTTCGTCTTTGATGTGCTGGATGAGAAAGTCTTGCATGGTGGCCTCGATAGGTTATGCCGTCATTCGGCAAGCCTATTATAGCACACCATGCGATAGATATTGTTAAACGCCAACCTTCACATGCGCCACGGCAGTATTGGCCGATACCACCGCATACAGCCTGCCGGAATGCGCCACTGCCGGCTCATAGAACGTGCCGGCGTCGATCTTTTCGCCACAAGCAAGCATCAGCGTCTTAGCGTCTGCCAGCTGCTGCGCCGTCCAGTCGGCCACATTCAGCGGCAACTCTGCGCCGTCGCCATTAACCCCGGCGTACATCTTCCCATGCCAGAAATAGATAGCCTGCTGGTCTCGGTTTTGAATCGCAATGCTCTTGATATTCGGTCGGCCTTCCGTTACCAGGGTAACAGTGCTAGGCACAACACGACGCACAGACTGCACCAGCGCACGCGGGGCGAACTCATCGCCTGCCGATTCATCGCGCCAGAACACAACGCGTGCGTATGCCGCGCCTACAATGCCGCTAAACGTAACGCGGCCACGGGTTGCCATGCCATGGTGCGATGGTGCGTCATAGCCACCAGCAGCAATCATCGCGGCAGGCAACGGCACAGCGTTGTCCATCGGCACAAACACATTCCCAAGCGCAGACACTTCAAGCGACACGGTGCCAGCGGTAGGCGTGGCAATGACGGTGCCTTTGTCATCGCTGTAGAACTCAACATAGGCACGGCACAATCCCCAATCGCCAGACATGGGTTCGGTCAGGAAGCTGCCAGACGTTGGAACGACGTGAGCCGTGCCGTTCTTTGCGTTATACAGTTGCGCCATCTTGCGCCCCCATGTCAGCCGGTGCCGAATCCTCACGCATCCTTGCTATTTCAGCATCGCTGCGCGGTGCAAACCCGCCAGCAGTGCGGATTTCGTTGGTATCGAACGCCGCAATTTCACCGGCCTTAAATTGTGAATCATTGATCGCCGCCATCTTCGCGGCATTGTCCAGCTTTTGCGAGTCAGACGCGGCCAGTAGGTCGTCCCATTCGATGCAGAAATTCTGCATCGGCGGTATAGCGCCGCACTGCATCAGGCGGCGGATGAAGTTTTCGAGAAATGGATTGATGCTGTTTTTACGGCGACTCATGGCCGTTTTCGCCCAATCTGCCTGATCCTGATCGGACGCAAGCCGCCCTGTCTGCTGGCCGAACAGTATGGTAAACGGGATCTGCACACTGGCGGCAAACTCATTCGCGGCGGTAGTCCATGGGCCAGTGGGGTCGGCAACGGTTACTTGCAGCGTGGTGAGCTTGCCGCCTTGCATCACTGCCGAGGCATCGATGCTCGTGTTCAGGTCACGGGCTTGTTCTTCCAGCACGTCTGCGACATTGGCGTCATTGCCGTATGCCTGCCGCACGGCATCACCGACATTGGAATCTTTGTCAAACTCAAACACAATCGTCCGGCTGCTGTTCTTCAGGTAGCTCTCAGCACTACCGCCCGTGATCTTCTCAAGGTCGGATAGCCGGTTAAAACCAGCCTCCAACAGCGGGATTCCTTCGAACATATCGCGCAGGTCGCCGTCCGAATACACAACCACACGGGACGGGTGAACGTCCTTCCACTCTTCCGGCTGGCCTTGCGTGTCGTCGTGCGATTCCGGCAGTGCTGTTTTGTACTGGAATGCAGCAGGCAGGCCGAATGTCTCGCTGTTAAGGTCGCTATCCCATGCGGTAACGCGAAGCTGCGACTCATAGACAGGAATCACATCCACCAGCTTGCCATTGCCCAGCGGCTGAGATACGTCTTGGCCATCAGCCACGCGCAGGATAACAGCCGAGTACCGGCCAATCAGCTTGCGGCGGTCAGCCTCTTGCAGCTTCTTCCAGTGCGGTCGCAACAGGTCGGCCACAGACTTTTCCCACGGCGTCGGCTGGTCATCGTCGGCCACGTCTGCACCTTCTCGCAGCTCTTTGATGCATGGGTACTCGCCCCAAGCTTTGCCAATGTGACGCTCGATAGCAGCCTTTGCAGCCGGGTGGCGCTTGTATGCGGCGTAGTAGTCGGGGAAGGTAGGGTTCTGCTTGTAGCCGAACTGGCAATAGAGGTCGCCGCGCTTTGCGTCAAGCTGCGGGAAAAGTTGCGATAGGTATCGCATGTCGCGGGTGTTGTTCATGATAGCGGCCAGCTATGAGTATTGGAGTAATCATAGCATGGCTGCTGGTGGCGGGGTAGTTTAGGCTTGCTTCTTCATGATGCTGAACTTTAAGGTGGTTATGTCGTATCCCCTTGCCTCAAGCTCTTGCACTAGACTAGGCAGCATCTTGGAAAACAGCGGCTGTACTGATGTGTCTGGTTTTTGAGTTGCAAACTCAACGTAAAGGTATCGGCTATCCGCTCGCATCTTGTGGTCGCCTTGCCACGCAAAAATCAGGTCAGGCGAATCATGCGGCAGCTTGCCCCAGTACACGCGCAACTCGCCATCCTTTAGCTTTGGCGCTCTGTATCGCTTCATATCTATCTCCTAAAAACCCGCCATGTGGGGCGGGTTGGGTGGTTACTTATAAACTTTATCAACAAGGGATTTTGCCAGAGCCTCAGCCTCTTCTATCGCCATTTCATTGCTCCAGTGATCTATATGCGAACCTCTTTCAAGGCTCTTTGCTAGCAATACCTTTGCAAGCTCTGTTGCTATGCGAAGCACCGCAGAATCTCTTGCCGCTCCAGTTAGCTTTGCCATCTCACACCCCATCCGGCCGCTCGGTCAGCGACTCGCGCCAGTTAACACCTTCAAGCGGAACATTCAGGCAATCGAGGTCTACCCAGCTTGATCCTTGCGGCAAATTCCAGTCTTGGATCGGGAATCCGCCAACCTCGGGAATTTCGCCATTTTTGTTTGCCGTAATTCCTTGCAAACCGTGGCGACTGGACAGCACAACCCACTTCACTTCTTTACGGATCACCTTCCACGGAATGACAAGCTTGCGCGGGCGGGTGCGGTAGGCAGCGTCAAGATCAATGCCGCCCATTGCCATGACAGGAGTCATCCATATGCGCGAAAAGCTGCTCCAGTATTCAACTTCACCGCGAACAATTGCCGATGCAATTTCTCCCATCTCCTCCGGCGTCAGGTCGCGGAATGGTTTTTTCTCTTCGTTGCGTACTGTCATTTTGGTTGCTCCTTGAATGTTGCCCATGTGTTTTCTGTCACGCGCTTCCACATTATGTAAGCATCGCGCGGCGTTTTTCCATGCCATCCATTGCGACTGCACTGGCATACCCACCCGCCATTTGCGCGGAATATGTGCGGCTTGTTGGTCATTTTGCCTGCTCCATCAGTTGATTGATGCGGCGCTGAGCATCGTCAATTGCGTCATTGTACCCATCTGCATAGCCAGAGCTGTACTTGGCGTACATGTCTTTTGGCTGCGGCTCTTTCATAGGCAACACCAGCGCCGACAGCGGCACACGATCTTCCCGACGCTGCACAATCTGCAACAGCGACTGATAGGTAAACGGTGCGTCTCGCAGTTCTGCGGTGGTCATTCCGGCGCAGAGGCGCTCCATGGCGTCGATGCGGTCTTGGTCTTGGGTCATTTGGTTGCTCCTTTGTGGCCGCCGTGGCGGCCTGTGGTGTTAGTTTGCCGGCTTCATAAAACTCGGCAGCATGTCATAAGGTACGCGCTGCTGGGAGTTGTGGGCCGTTGCGTTAAAAGCATCCACTGCGGCGTTGTAGCCATCACGATCGCCGGCTGCTGCCAGCTTATTAAGCTGCTGTACTGCTTGTTTCTGTTCTGCGGTCAGTTCTACGTAGTTGCGACTGCGTGCCATGATTTGCTCCCTTGCTTACTACGTTGTCGATGTGTCCATATTAGCCACGCCACAGCCCACCGTCAACCAATACCAACACGCCAGCGGGTGACGTGTGGTAAAAGTGCATCAGCGGGATTTTAGGAAGATGGTGGATTGACTTGTCACCAGCGGTGCAAGGTCAGTCAGCGCCCAGACCATCGCATCCATGCGGTCTGGCGACTTCTTGGCGTCGGCTGGAACAAATTCGAGCATCTGGCTTTCCAGCTTATACAGCCCACTTGGAGCGTGCGACACCTTGCCCTGCTCATACAGCGCGGCGATAGGCTCGGCGCGGGCAAACTTGCCTTTGCTGGCATGCACGTTGATGATGCGGCCACGGAAGCCAGCCAGGCGCAGGGTATGCTCTACCATTGCCCCACCCTGATTCCGTTCGACAATGATTGCATCGGCCTCGTGGTCGTAGTAAGCACGAATAGCAGCCTTAGCCCAGCCATCAGGCGTGTACTTGCCGGAGTAGTCGCCATCCACGCTGTAGCGGTCGCCTTCGTATGCGCTGGCCACGACAATGCCCGTTTCATCGCTGGATGCGTCATTGCTAACGGCGGGGTCAACGCCAACCACGGTGCGTGTCTTTCTGCCGCCCCATCGGTTAGCACGGGCAAGCTGCAACAGCTCCTCACGCCACAATGCGCCCTCTGCGTCAAAACGGCGCGGTGCTTGCATGTACTGTGATTCAAACGTGCGCCGGTGGCTCATCAGCGCAACACGGTGCTTCTCGCTGTGCTTCGCCTCCCACAGCCAACCATCCGCTAGGCCGTGTGCAATGGGAATTCCGTGCGTGTACTCATCTGGATATGGCTCGGCATTGTCGATGATGACGGGAAGGTTCAGGTGGTGCCACTTTTCACCACTGCCACCAGTCAGCAGGTGGCCGGTCAGGTCGCGGTGATGGACGCGTTGCTGGATCACGATCATGGGAACATCTTCATGCGCCAGACGCGACTTGATCGTGTTCGAGAATACCGTGTTGACTTCTTCCCGCTGAACGTCAGATTCGGCAGACGTTGGCTTGGTTGGATCGTCAATAATCAGCGCGCCAGTCCAGCCGCTTTCCAGCAAACCGGCGCGCCGACCGGTAACTTGGCCTTTACTAGACGTGGCAAACAGACCGCCGCCTTGCTCATTTATCCAAAGCCCCTTGGCGTCAGAGTCATCGCTCAAGGCCATAGGCCACATGCTTTGGTATTCCCTTGACTTGACCACAGCGCGGGCAGTGGCACTGTTCGTCAACGCCAAGTTGTCAGAGTACGAAAGGTGCATGAACTTGGCAGCCGGATTGAGCGCAAGGCCATACGCCACAAGGCTAATCACAGCAAGCTCTGTTTTTGTGTAACCTGGGGGGATGTTGATTATAAGCCGCGTTATCTCTCCGGCAATCACGCGCTCGATGGTGCTGGCGATGATCCGGTGATGCGGGGCAATAATCATCTTCGTGCCGGTGCGCCATTCGAAAAAATGGGCAGAGAATTGAAGAAATGAGCCTTCAAGCTCACGCTTGAGTGCTGCGATTCTTCTTGATTCCTCTGTTTCGGCAAAGGCGCTGGCTTGGTTTTCCAGTGCCTCGATGGCTTTGGCGGTTAGGCGCTTACCCATTGGCACGCTCGGCTAATAGCTGCTCCAGCCGTTCAAGACGTTGCACCAACTCCGTCACCTCCCGCACCTCAATAGCCGCCTTTATAAGCTGCGCCATCTGCGCGGCCACATCTGCCGGAATCTCGGCATTGGCTACGGCGGCAATGATCTTGTCCAGCTTGTCTGCTGGGCTATCCTCTGGCCGAATGTCAACGGTGAAATTCGGATAGGTAGCCTTCGGCACTGGCGACAGGCGGACAAGGATTTCGCGGAAGATCATCATATCGCCGTCTAGCGCATGATTTACAGCACGGTCGAGAAACTGCTCCTCACTTTCACCGGCGCGTTTCAACGCCTCTACCAGCAGCGTAGCGTAAGACTTGCCGCGCCGCTTTGCTGGCTGGTTGTCCGATCCGAATAAGTGCTTAGCCATATGTCATCAGTATCAATCAGTAATTACCTACCTGATTGTACAAAAAACGCCGCGACATAGCACGGCGTTTTTTACTTTTTGTTAGTCAATCCGATGCACCACATAAATTATCGGAAGCCACATCAGCAACGATAGCACTGCTGGCATAGTATACCTGTCTAGGTGGTACTTTTTGATTGCCTCAGATACCAGCCACAGCACTCCAATGTAATGCACGCCAAAAGCACCGACCAGCAGGATTGCAACAAGCTCGATGCTCACGGCGTGCCGCCTTTCTGCCCCGCTGTATGTCGGTAGTTCCATGCATCCGTTGCGCGTTGCTTAGTAACCCTTGATGGCCCGCGCGCTCCGCACTTCCAGCACTCAACGTTGAAGCCGGCTCGCCAAAATGCCATGGTCAGCACAAAAGAAAAAAACGTCTGACTGGCACCGCAGAACGGGCATGGTTTAAGTTTTTCCATCACGCACCGCCTTTCTGCGCGGCCACGGTTTGTGCAGCATACTTTGCGATTACATCAGCAACGGCGCAATCCGGACCGCCGCCCTCGGTGTCAATTACAACCAAGCTCGCTTCGGTGGCCTGCTGTACCTCTTTGGCAAAGCGCGCTAGCCAGTCAGCATCCGGCACGGCCACGGCTGGCGGCTGGGCGGGCTTGGATTGCACAGCACGACACCGCCCGATAGCGGCGACAGCTTCCTTGGCTAAGTCACCCAGCTTCACCTGCGATGTACTGGTGTCAGGCCAGTTTCCGCAGCCATCCATGATGTCCACAAACTTCACCAGCACATCAACAAGCACGCCCACCGGCTCGGCCTGCTGCGCCTGCTCGGCTGCGGCGATGGCATCACGCATACTGGAAAGCTCTGCCCATGCAAAATTACTATCAGTAGCTTCGCTGTGAATCTCAACGATGCTTGCAAGCTCCTTTGCCGCATCCAACAACTGCTTATTCACGTCCATATCAATCTCCCGTTAAAGTCATTCCATACTATGCACAATGCAGCCAACCGTCAACCTAAAACCAACCAGCCGGATGGCTGGTGTTGGTTTATTGCGACTTCTCTTGCGCCCGCCGCACTGCTGCTTCAAGCAACTGCTGATCCAGCAGCAGCAATTCCTTGTCTGCCTTCTTGCTGGCCTTTCTTGCGTTCACAATGGCGAAGATGCCAACACAGATACCAATCACCAGCGATACCAGCGACAGGATAGATGTTGCCGCTTCAATCAGGTTGTAACCACCAAGCGCAGACAGCCCAGCACTGATAGCGCCCTGCGTCTTTGGGTTGGTCATCAGCTGATGCGCCATATCGCTAGCTGTCTCTTTTGCGTGCGAGTTCAAGCCGCCTCTCCTTTACCCGCACCGCTGCCCCGTAGATTATGGCGATGCACCACACCACCCCAGCCACGAAACCGAGTATCTCTTGCCATGTCATCACCTTGCACCCACACGAGCCGCAAGATTTGCAAGCCCAGAATGATTTGAATGCAGGCATTATAAACATTTGCTGGCATGTATGCGAACCACATCATGAGGCCGAACAGGTTTAGCACGGCGCTAGCAATAGATAGCATGGCAAGGTCTGCCGATACGCGGCAGCCGATTGACGCAAGAACAAGCGCGACAGCAACATCAAACGTGCATGCTGACACATAGTAAAGCACATCACTTTCCACGTCAGCGAACATGTAAAAGTGCAGCATTGCCGCGCCAAAAAGAAGCAAAGCCACTGCCGACCGCTTAGGCTGGATAGCGTAAAACACCATGGCGATTGCCGGTAGTGTGCTTTGCATCAGTGCTGTGTTCATTTTTTGCGCGACTTGCCGGTGTCTTTGCTGTCTTTCTGTCTGTCGCGGGTGCGACCGTCTCCGCCTGCTGCCATGGTGCTTACTCCTTGGTTGATAGTGGTTGGATTGTAGCATGGTTGGCTACGAGTGCAGAATGGCTTCGTCAATAGCTCCGCGCAGCGTGCCGTCACCTTCAAAGCCATTTCCATGCGTCCAAAGCGTCCATGCGTCCCACTCTCCGCCATAATCAGACAGATAGTCAATCCGGCGCTTGTCTTGCTCGTTCGCATCCGCCCGTTCAGTCTCGGCCTGAAAGAATGCATTAGCGGCGCGCAATTGCAGCTCCAGGTATTGCACATGCTCCAGCAACTGCCTCTGCTCGGATTTCAGCATGCCGCCACCAAGTCGCTCACCGGCAGCCTCGCGGAATTGTTCCAGCTGTTCTTTACTCAGCATCTCCATCACCTCAAAACGGGAAACTATCAGCAAACTGCGCACCAATGGCGCGCGCCTTTTCGTATGCGGTCTGGCCGCGTGGGAGCACCCGCAATCGGCAACCATTTGGCACAGCTGGCTTAGTGTGACAACGGCGGATCACCTCGCCGCTGTCGTTGTCGATGATTTCGTAGCGCATCAGTCAAGTCCTCCGCCGATAAAGTCTTTCCGCCTCTGGTCATGCTTACGCATTGCATCAATAACTGCCTGCACGATGATGGCGCACTTGTATTGACCATTACGCTCAGCGCGGGATACGAATGCAGCATCATCACCCGAAAATTCCCCGCCCTCAACCATAAAGCCATCGCCGTGCTTGATTATTTTGACGTAACGACCTGTCGAGTCAATATTACTCAGCACCACCCAATCCTGCACGGCGACGCCAAGCCATACGCAATCACGGCCAAGCTTTACGCGCGCATTCATGCTGACCATTGTGCCAATCTGACAGCGCGCACCAACCTTGCATCGGTAGTGCAGGTGGCAACCATGTTCAATAATGCAATCATCGCCAACCTTGCATTGCGACCTGATAATAGTCTCTCTTCCGATGATGCAGCCATCCCCAATAATGCACTTGCTTTTGATATTGGAGTGCGGCGGAATCTCTGTGCCTGCTGGTATTTCAGTTCCGCTCGGAACGTTCCACCCACCAAGCGCCGTCAATTCAAACTGTTGATTCATCATTTTGCACCTCTGGCGCGGATGGCGTTGGCACAAGACCGTGCGTCTCCGCCTTCATCTGCAAATAAATCCGATCGCTCATCACACACCATCGCACACGCCTCACGCTCTTGCTGGGCTACCAGTGCGGCGAAGTCTGACAGCGTGCCAACAAACTGCGCAATGCCATCATCGTGCAGCGTGTCGTCTCTTGCATCCAGCAATCCGCACTCCAGCGCCATCCGAATCACATCATCTCGTGTCATCACAACCCCCTTGCCTTGGCGATGGCGGCGCTGGCTTGCGCCTCGCTGGTGCAGTAGCATCCTGCCACCTCTTCCAGCATGGCTTCCAGCGCCTGCAAAAGCTCCGGTGCGGCGGAAATCAGGGTGGCGTTGGCCAAAGCCTCTTCACGCTGATCTTTGTAATTAACACTATGCGCCAGCATGGCAACCATCATGCCCTTGCCGTTGCCAACGATTGGGCAGCCATTGGGCTGCGGCTCAGCGTAGAAGCGCCACGGCCCCGGCGTAAATTTTTCATTCATGTTTGCATCTCCTCATCAGTAACAACTCCAATGTATACGCTTGGCGGGGTGGTGTCAACCAGATATTGGGGGGCATACCCAAAAGCAACATGCCCCCCAGCTAAGTTTATGATTTAAAAGGAAAAACAGGCATTTTTCGTCAATTAGGGGGCATGGGGGGCATTCATTTCCTAATAGTCTACGCGTTTTTTACGCGCTTACAGGTGCTTAAACATTCTGTTATACCCCCCTTTTTTCATCTAATGTCTGTATATATAGCCCCCTCATGCCCCCTGCCCCCCAGTAATTATAAAGCACTGTTTTATAAGGCTTTTTTTCTCAAAAAATGGGGGGCATACTAGGGGGCATGGGGGGCATGTAAATACATTGTCATGCTATTTTTGGCAAAAAAGCCGCTAAATAGCGGCTGTTGTAAAAATGTTACACGTCAGAACGTCGCAATAGCGGAGGAACTAAAAGCAGCCTTGCGCCCTTGATTTTCTTCCTTTGCCCATCGTTGCGGCTTGAAATCAACTGACTACACTGCGTCACATCCGCCTTAGTGGGCCGGTCGAAACCCAAATCCTGCATCACATCCGTGGCGGATCGCCACTGCCAGAACGTCTGCGGCTCGTCCCAATCAAGCCTGGAATTCACGCGTTCTTCGATAGGGTCGATTACCTCATAGTCTTTGTTATGGTCGTTCAACAGCGCCATTTCCTCGGGCGACAGGAACCAGCTGGAGCCAGTGCGATAGAACCGTTCGTAGACCTCCGCCCAGACTTGCTGCATGTCCAGCCCGTGGCTGTGATTGATAGCGGAACAGCTGATAGTCCAATAGCGCCGGTTGCCAGTGGGATCGTGCAAAAACTGGCGAGGGTTCACCGACGCAAAAAACACCGTGCGCCGCGCATACTGGCTTTCATTCCGCGCATAAGCTCGCCGCATTACGTCGCGGTCGCGGGTGATAAATGCCTTTAGCGCGGCAATGTCGGACTTGCGAAACGTGGCGTCCAGTTCGCCAAGCTCGACCAGCCAGAACGATACTGCCTGCTTCACGCTGTCGCGGTCGTCTGGGCGCAACGAAAGGCCATCCTGAATCACGCGCAACTCAGATGGCACCAGCGACTTAAACCACATCGTTTTGCCGAGATACTGGCCGCCTTGCAGCACTAGCACGCCGTGGGCAGATACGCCTTGTGGATTGAACGCAGCCGCACAAGCGGAAATCATCCAGCGCGTAAGCATGGCAACTTTCAGCTGATAGATCGCGTTACCAGGCTCTTCGCCATCCGCAGTGATGGTGTCCAGCAGCAGATGTAGCCGTTCCTGTCCATCCCACGGCCTGCTGGTGATCCAGTTCGCCACGGGATTGTATTGGTTGCGGTCGGCAATATTGCACAGGTAGTCCGACAGCTTGCCGGTTGGAATGCCGAAGCGAACGAACGCGGACATAATCCACGCAAGCGAGGCATTGGCTTCATTGTCCACGCTGTAGCCTTCGCCTGGAATCATGATTTCAATGTCCTTGCTGATGACGTTGTACCGCACCGTTACACCAAGGCGGCGCAATGCTTCCTCCGCGTTGCTGATGGTTTCCAGCGGCTTGCCTTTGCCGGTGATGTCTGGGAATTCGCTGTACCAATCAATTGCAGCCAGATCAAAGCCACCCGTCGCGGCAGATACCGCAGTGCTGCCGGCGATAGCTGGCGCTTCCGGCTCAGGCGGTTTCCTTTGTGCGTTCGTCCGCGTATCGATAGCGTCCGGCTTGAGCGGGTTATTTATCGCGTTCGCCACGTCGGCATCGCCGTTAATCCGGCGCATGTCGTCGAAGTCGGTAGGCTGCTCCGATTCATCAGCAAACCATGGCGCGGCGACTAGCCCGTTTACGGCGGCGGCAGCCTCTACCGCGCAGCACAAACCGGCGTTGCGCTTGCGTGGCGATTCGTGCCATTTGTCGTCATCAGCAGCAATGACGATGGCGCACTCTGGGTAAGCCTGGCGCATGCTTTCCGCGACTGGTTGCAGATTGCCAGCATCGAACGCCACGATAACCTGATGGCCTGTCGCGGCGTGTATCGCTTCGCCAGTCGCCCAGCCTTCGCAGATAACGATAGTGCCGGAATAGTCTTTCTTAAGCGGTAGCAGCGGAAAGAACCCGCCAGACTTTTCACCGCCTGCCAGATAGTCACGGTCGCGTTTCAGTTGGTTGTCAGCACTGGGGAAATACGCCTGCAACGAAACCGGCCCGCGATTTTCCAGCGTGCGGATAGGAATTACCAGCGCGTTATCAATCGTGATGCGCTCGCCTGTTTCTGGGTCGGTTCGCTGCCAACTGGTAACGCGCACAGCATCGCGCAGCGGAATATTTTTCCGCGTGGCGTATGGATGCAACAGCGCAGGCTTTGCCGCGTCATAGATGCGTTTGGCGCGTGCTGCCGCGTTGGCGTGCATTTCCGCCTGCTCCGCTTCGCGTCGTGCAGCGTCAGCTTCGCGTTGCTGCTTGCGCTGCTGATATTCCTCCTCGCTGATAGATTCCGGTTTTCCTTTGCGGCGATAGCCGAAGTCACGCGCCATCTTGAACAGCGACGCAATGGTAACGCCGCGCCCGCTGGCGGATTTCCACGTGGCGCGTGCCTCTTTAGCGCTGTACTTCTCGTATGACTGGCTCCACCGATCCCAAATATCAAAGCCGGCATCGCCCAGCTCATCGCGGATGGCAAAGGCCATGCGATACCAGATTTCGCGGTCGTCGCTTGGAATGTGCGACAGTGCGGTTTCGATTTCCTGAATGGTGGGCGCTTCGTAGTTAGACATGACGCGGCACCTCGCTGTAATCGATATCGAAAACAGGCGTGCCATTCGGGATTTCGAATGCCTTGATTAGCAGCCGGTTGTGATGCTCTTGCAGCTTCACCAGTGCATTGCAATCAGTGCATTGGACGGATAGATGGCACTCAGTGCCGCGATGGACGCGCACGTAGCGCGTATGGATGTGTTTGCAGTCACGCATGACGGCCTCACTGTGGTTTGAAGGGAGCCTGAACTATACGGCAAGCGTGATGCGTGTGCAAATTTTGTTGACGGAATCAACAAGGCCGGATATAGTGGCCTCACCTGCTAACGAGATAGGAGGAAGTAAACATGTTCACCGACATGAGCAATAAACAGTACCACTCCACGCCTGCCATCAGTGCATCGTGGCTCAAGATGATGAACAAATCAGCGCATCACGTCTGGTATCACTTCATCAGCAAAGATCGCCCGCCATCCATCCAGACGCAAGCAATGATGCTCGGCAGCCTGACGCATACGCTGGTGTTGGAGCCTGAAAAGCTGGACGCTGAGTATGTAATCGTGCCAGAAGGTATCGACAAGCGCAGCAAAGACGGCAAGGCATTTTTTGCCGAAATTGAAGAGTCCGGCAAAACGCCAGTAAAACAAGCGGATTTCGACCACTGCGCCGCAATGGCAAGCGCACTGCGTGACGATGCTTTTTTTAGACTGCTACGCCAGAACAAGCACGAAAACGAGCGCACATTTTTTTGGGATGATCCGCGCACTGGACTTGCCTGCAAGATGCGCCCCGATACGGTCATTCACCCGTGCGAGCTTTTCCAGAATGGTGTGGTGACTGACGTTAAGACCACGGCTGACGCATCGCCAGCAGGGTTTGGCAGGCAGTTTTTTGCGCTTGGATATCACATTCAGGCTGCGCACAACGCCATTGGTTTCATGCGTGCATTTGGTCGCGGCGAACCGGAATTTTGGCGCGATGGCGAAGAGCTTAAATCTAACCTGCCGCTGTTCGTTTTTGAGTGCGTAGAGAAAGACGCGCCACATGTCACGCAATGCTATACAGTGCCAGCCGATGTTATGGAGTACGGCATTCGTGTTGTTGAAGAGCTGATGGACTCGGCAGAATACTGCTTCGAGCATGATTCATGGCCGGGTTATGCGAATGTTTCGCCAGTTGAAATCGCAGTGCCTGGCTGGATTCGCCGCGAAATGGAAGAGTCCGGCGAGATTGATGTTTCTTACGTAGAGGAGAGTGAAAATGAGTGATATTGCAAACCTACGCGACACCATCGTGGCTAAGTCCGACCAGCTCAACGCGGATGATCTGCTTGGCGGCAACAAGACCATTACCGTTACTGCCGTAAAGCGCAGCGCATCACCAGACCAGCCGGTTGCCGTGCATTTTCAAGGCGACGACGGCAAGCCGTACAAGCCGTGCAAATCCATGCGTAAAGTGCTGATCTTCGCATGGGGCGAAAATGGCGCGGACTGGATTGGCCGCAGCATGACGCTGTTCAATGACCCTGAAGTAAAGTTCGGCGGCATCAAGGTTGGCGGCATCCGCATTTCGCACCTGTCGCACATTGAGCGCGACATCGCCATCAGCCTGACTGCTACGAAGGGAAAGAAAGCGCCGATCACCATCAAAAAACTGGCTGCTGCAAAGCGTGAAGCGCCACCGGCCAAGCAGGAAGAATCGAAGCCCGCCATGACGCAAGAGGAAATCAACACCATCAAGCGCTTTCTGATGGCCGAAGCCAAAAACGGAATGGATGCACTCAAAAAGGCGTGGTCTGAAACCAGCGAAGAGCATCGCCTTGCCGTATCGCCTGATGGCACATGCCCTGCCGCACTGAAAACGGCAGCGCAGGAAGCTGATGCAGCCGCAGCGGCGGCAAAACAAACCGACGAATTTTAACAGATAGGTAACGTAATCATGGCAAACAACATTTCTTTTGACGGTCGCTTGGCGGCAGATTCCGAACTTCGCCGCATTCCAAGCGGTGAGGCGTTGCTTTCTTTTCGAGTTGCCAGCGATGTTGGCTTTGGCGACAAGAAAACCACCAACTGGTTCAGCTGCCAAGTATGGGGCAAGCGCGGCGAGTCGCTTGAGGGCTATCTGCGAAAAGGCCAGCAAGTGACGGTGTATGGCCAGCTGACTCTGCGCGAGTGGGAGGATAAAGATGGCAATAAGCGACTGTCGCCAGACGTGCGCGTGACGGAAATCACCCTGCAAGGTAGCAAAGGCGACGGCGCCGTGCCGCGCGATAGCGAACCGGCAGCGCCTAAGCGGCAGGAAAACATGCCAGCGCCGCGCATGGATGACATGGACGACGACATACCCTTTTAATAACTAACAGGAACGGCCGGAGCAATCCGGCCTGCTACCATGATCGAACTTCGCCCATACCAAAACGAGATAGTCGAGTCTATCCGGCAAGCGTACCGGCAAGGCTTCAAGTGTCCGCTGCTGCGCTTAGATACAGGCGGCGGCAAGACTATCATTTTCAGTTACATAGTCCATCAATCTGTTTCGCGTGGCGGCTATCCGTGGGTGATGGCGCATCGCCGCGAACTGATTGCCCAGATCAGCCAAAGCCTGGCACTGTTTGGCGTCAAACATCGCATCTGCGCCGATGCAAGCACGGTGCGAAAGCTGCGTATCAAGCACTTCAAGACGTTTGGCAAGTCGTTCGTAGACCAGACGGCAAACGCGCTAGTTGGCAGTGTGCAAACCGTTGCTAGCATGCTGAAAAACCAAGCCATCAAGCAGCCGTCAATCATCATCATGGATGAGGCGCATCATGTAGTAGAGGGCAACCAATGGGGCAATGTGTTTGATCGATTCCCCGATAGCCTGAAGCTGAAAGTAACAGCCACGCCGGAGCGAACAGACGGTCGCGGCCTTGGCGCTGGCTTTGGCGGCTACGCTGACACGATTATCCACGGGCCGTCCATGCCGTGGCTGATTGAAAATGGCTACCTGTCGCGCTATGAGGTGTACGGATCGGACAACGCCATCAGCACTGATGACGTGCATGTGAAGCGCAGCGAGTTTGACCAGAGCGAACTGGAAGCGGCAGCCGGTAGCAAAACGGTGGTAGGCGATGCAATCGCGCACTATCGCAAGCTGGCAATGGGTATGCGCGCCGTGGCGTTTTGCGTAAGCATTAAGCGCAGCAAAGAACTAGCCGAAGCATTCAACGCGGACGGTATTCCAGCCGTGCATGTTGATGGCGAGATGGAGGACGACGAACGCGAACGCGCTATTGCAGATTACGCGGACGGTAAGTATATGGTGCTGTGCAATCAGTCGCTGGTGTCAGAAGGCTTCGACCTTGCCAGCATTGCCCAGAAAGCCGTTACCATTGACTGCGTGATTGACCTTGCGCCGACGATGAGCGTTATCAAGTTCATGCAGTCATGGGGGCGTGCATTGCGGCCAGCGCCAGGCAAAGTTGCAATCATCCTGGATCACGCCAACAACTGGAGGCGTCACGGTTTCCCGCATTTTACCCGCGAGTGGTCGCTGCAAGGCCGCGAGAAAGGAAAGCGCCGCAAGCCTGCCGACATGGAAGCCGACGTGCTGGCGCGGAAGTGTCCGAAGTGCGGCGCAATTCATGAGCCGGAGCCGGTTTGCCCTGTGTGCCTGTTTGTCTATCCAAAGCAAGACCGCGAGGTAAAGCAGATTGATGGCGAGCTTGGCCGTATTGACCCAAAAGAAGCCGAGCGACAGCGGCGCATTGCCGCCAGAATCGAGCAAGGCAAAGCGCAGACCGTGGATGACATGGTAAGCCAGCTAGGCTATAGCCGAGGCCGCGCCGAGCGCGTTGCAGCTGCCCGCGATGCAAAGCAGCGCCAGATAGCAGAATGCCTTGAGCTGATAGACGAATACACACGCAACACCGGCCTATCCTGCTGGCGCGGCCTTGGTATTAACAAGGGAGACGTGCGCAAGATGAAACCGAAACAGCTGGCCGAGTTGGCCGCCAATCTGAGAGGAAAGCTAGATGTCGCAGAACCCAGAGACGAGAATACAGCAGAAATGTCTGCTGACTGTTGGTAAGCGCCTTGACGTGCTGGCGTGGCGTCAGCAGGTTGGCAAGTATCGCCGCCTTGATAGCGACGCCGTTGTCAGTATTGGCGACGTTGGCATGGCAGACGTTGGCATGGTGGTGTCGGTAGAGATCACGCCAGAGATGGTCGGCAAGCGCGTTGGTGTGTACGTCGGCGTGGAGTTCAAAACCGCCACTGGCCGCCAGCGACCGGAGCAAAAAGACTGGCAGCGCGTCATAGAAAGCCGCGACGCCGTTTACCGAATCGTGCGCAGCGAGAGTGAAATGATTGCGCTGGTTGATGATGTGAAATCAGGGAGGGCTTTCCGTGAACAAGCGTGGTGAGTACATGCAACTGCGTGAGCGCATGCCAGGCAATGCAGATGAATGGATTGTGTTGAATATTGGCGTCAAGCCGCAGACGGTGCGAGTGTGGAACATGTGCAAAGATGGCCGCTTGCCGAGTGATGCAAATCTGCGACTGATGCGCGAAAAGCTGGATAGTATCGGTTGACGTTCCGCCGTTCAGTGTTTACTATGGATTGACCAACTAGGAGATGGATATGACTCACACCGACATTCAAACAATCTTCCAGCAAGAGCTGGAAAAGTTCCAGGCACATCTGAACGATGCAGTCAAAGAGACGTGCGGGCGAATTGAAGCCGAGTACCTGCCATTCGTTGTGCAAGACGTTGAAATGAACGCCTACATCATGGCTGGCGAGCTTGTTTGCAAGATCATTGCAGGCGACAAAGATGCAATGGATCGCGTAGGCATTGAGCAATCCGGCAGCATTGCCGAGCAAGTGCGCAGCGCAATCTATCGCCAGCACAAAGACGAATTGCAGAGTGCAATCATCAAAGACCTTGAGCGCAAGGTTGAACATCTTCAATCCATGCTTGACCGGAGCTATTAACATGACCCTCTCAGACAAAACCCAACACCAGCTTGATGCTGAATACCGCAACAATACCGAAGCCGTGCAAGCTAACTCGGCGTGGATCAACGCGCATGAGGCGTATGCTGCCGAGTTTGGCGGCGATGCTATTTGCAGTGTGTTATTTGGTGATGCGACACCATTTGTCGTGGCTGCTGATGTGTCCGCGCTGCAAGTAAGCCGTCCTGTGCGGATTATCGCGCACAAGCCGGTGTATGAGGTGGCATATAACGGCTTTGTGTTGAATGTGGTGGAAAAATGACCGATAACGCCGAACTAGTCCATTTCAAATACGGCGGCCTGTACTTTTCCGCACTGGTAGACCTGATGCCGGACGATCAGGAAGTGGCCGTGTTTTACGAAGATGGCGATGTAACCGAACTGCTGAAACTGTTTGCGCCGGAGCATCGCTATGCAATCAACCGGCTGGCCGTGGTGGCAGCTATGAAACAACGTGCCGATCAGGCAGAGGAAGATAAAAGGAGTGATGCAAGTGAATAGTTATGAAGAGTTTTTGAAGCAGAAAGAAATCAAGCCAATCATCGCCGGGCATGAGGTTAATGCCGCTGATCTGAATGAAAACCTGTTTGATTTTCAGCGCGCAATCGTCAAGTGGGCGTTGAAGCGCGGTCGCGCGGCAATCTTTGCCGATACTGGGCTCGGCAAAACGCTGATGCAAACCAGCTGGGCAGATAACGTCGTGCAGCACACTGGCGGCGACGTACTAATCGTTGCGCCGCTGTGCGTAGCGCAGCAGACGGTGCGTGAAGGCGAAAAGTTCGGCATTGACATTCATTTTTGCCGCAGTCACGAAAACGCAGTGCCTGGTATCAACATTACCAACTACGAAATGCTTGATCGTTTCGATCTGTCGCAATTCGCCGGGGTGGTGTTGGATGAGTCGTCCATCTTGAAAAACCGAGACGGCAAAACGCGCAATGCCATCATTGATGCGTGCCAGTCCGTGCCGTACCGACTGAGCTGCACCGCCACGCCATCGCCCAATGACTTTATGGAGCTTGGCAATCAGGCCGAGTTCCTTGGCATTATGAGCATGACGGAAATGCTGGCCATGTACTTTATCAACGATGCTGGCGACACTGGCACATGGATTCTGAAAGGTCACGGCAAGTCGAAGTTTTGGGAATGGCTGGCAACGTGGGCTGTCGTGATTCGCAGCCCTGCCGATCTGGATTTTGACGGGTCGCGCTACGTTCTTCCGCCGCTGGTTATGCATAGCCATGTTGTTAGCAGCAAGGCAGAAAATGGCTTGTTTGCTGACATTGCCACCGGCCTGATGGAGCGCAACAAGGCCCGTAAAGAAAGCATTGATGAGCGCGTCAAAGCTTGCGCTGATGTGGTAAATGCCAGCGATGAGCAGTGGGTTGTCTGGTGCCACCGCAACGAAGAGGCGGATAAGCTGGTGGCGGCAATTCCTGGTGCCGTTGATGTGTCTGGCAGTGATAGCATCGAGCACAAAGAAGAAAGCGTCCATGCGTTCATTGATGGCGGCATCCGCGTACTGGTCAGCAAGCCGAAGATCCTGGGTTCAGGCATGAATTTCCAGAATTGCCACAATACGGCATTCGTTGGCTTGTCTGACAGCTGGGAGCAATACTATCAGGCCATCCGCCGATTCTATCGGTTCGGCCAGACCAAAGAAGTAAACGTCCACGTCATCAGCGCCGAATCTGAGGGCGCAGTGGTGGCGAACATTCAACGCAAAGAAGATCAAAACGCCCAGATGGGCGCTGAAATGGTGAAGCACATGAGCGAAAGCATGAAACGGGAAATTTTTGGGGCGGAACAAGAGAAGATGGAATATGTCCGCCAAGTGGCGCATGGTGACGGCTGGACTGTTCACAACGCCGACTGCATTGATCTGGCTCGCGAAATTGCCGACAATTCCATCGACTTCACAATTTATTCTCCTCCTTTCGAGTCGCTATTTTCATATTCAAACTCTGACCGCGACATGGGCAACAACAAGTCCAGCGACGATTTCCGCCAGCATTACCAGTACCTGATCGATGAGACGTTCCGCATCATGCGCCCCGGTAGATTGGTGGCTGTGCATTGTATGAACCTGACCACTAGCAAGGTAAACGATGGCTTTATCGGCATCCGTGACTTCCGGGGCGATATTATCCGCGCTCACCAGAAGGCCGGTTTCATCTATCACAGCGAAGTGTGCATTTGGAAAGACCCAGTGGTTGCCATGCAGCGCACCAAGGCGCTGGGGCTGCTGCACAAGACCATCAAAAAGGATTCCAGCATGAGCCGTCAGGGGCTGGCGGACTATCTGGTTATCTTCCGCAAGCCTGGCGACAACGACAAGCCAATCAGCCACACAGCCGAAGAATTCCCGGTAGAAATGTGGCAGCGGTACGCATCGCCGGTTTGGTTTGATATTGACCAGTCGCGCACGCTGAATTTCCGAGACGCGCGCGATGAGGATGATGTAAAGCACATTTGCCCCTTGCAGCTGGATGTTATTGAGCGCGCCATGGATCTGTGGACGGCCAAGGATGATCTGGTATTCTCACCGTTCACTGGCGTTGGCAGCGAAGGCTATACCGCCGTGAAAATGGGTCGTCGATTCATTGGCAGCGAACTCAAGCCGTCTTACTACGAGCAAGCATTGAAAAACATGCAATCGCTGTCGCAAGGCACTATCAGCATGTTTGACTAATCACCACCGCCCCGCCGTTAGCAATAATCAATTTTACGGCGGGGTGCTTAGTGTCAATAATGACTGCGGCAAACAGGAGATAGACATGGCCAAAATGACACGCAAGAATGACCGCGTAACGCTGCTGATGAAAAAGCCAGCGCCTTACAAAACCAAGATGCCAGCCAGCAAAAAGATGGCGTACAAGTGCATTGACGGCCCCATGAAAGGCGTCACGCTGTGGCTGACAAGCGCATGCACTGGCGTTATCAACATGGCGGGCCAAGCGTTCCAATACATCCAAGCAGAGCAAGATAAACCATTTCTCAAGGTAGAGTACAAATGATCACCACCACCAAGTCTGAAATCGGCAGCGCCGTAAAATCCGCAGCCGGCGTAGCGCCGAGCAAGTCCACCATGCCAATCGTTACCAATCTGCTGATCCGCAAGCAAGGCGACAGCGTGACGTTTACCGCGTCCGATCTTGAGCTGGAAATGCACTACAAGGCCAGCATTGCTGGCGATGACTTTGCCGTGACGGTTCCGGCAAAGAAGTTTGGCCAGATCATCGGCGCAATGAAGGCTGACGACAAAATCACCATGTCGCTGGATGGTAACAAGCTGCTGGTGAAGGCTGGTCGCAGCCGTTTCAACCTGGCCACGCTACCGGCTGACGATTACCCGGAAATGCCGGAATACACAGCTAGTGATGCGGCAAAGTTCACCATCACCCAGCAGGCTCTGCAAAAGGCCATCGGCAGTGTCATTCATGCCGTAGCAGTGCAGGACATTCGTACCTATCTGAATGGTGTGTACCTGGAATCGAAAGGCACGCTGATTGCCGTTGGCACTGATGGCCACCGTCTGGCCGCATACAAAACCGACGCGCCGTGCCCTGCATTCTCTACCATCGTGCCACGCAAGGCTGCCGAAGAACTGCTGCGCCAGTTGAAGCCAGTTGATACGCCGGTATCGGTTGAGATCAATGACCGCTACGCACTGTTTGACCTTGGATACCTGACCATCAAAACCAAGCTGATCGAAAACAAGTTCCCCGATTACGAGCGCGTAGTGCCAAGCAGCAATGATAACTACGTGTCGGCGGGCAAGGTGGAGTTGGTTGATTCCATTGGCCGCGCATCCATTCTGGCAAATGACAAGCTGAATGGCGTGATGGTTAGCGTGTCTGGCGGCATCATGGCGATGGCCTGCAAGAATGTTGACGGCGAAGAATCGAACGACGAAATCGAAGTGCAGCACGACGGCGAAGATATCGAAACCGGTTTCAATTTCCACTATCTGCGTGACGCCGTGGCTGCCATTGATAGCGATTCGATCAATATGGCATTCCGCACTGGGACTGCCGGTGCTGTTCTTATCACTGGCAATGATGCGGCGCTGCGCTGCGTTGTTATGCCGATGCGGATGTGAGGTTAGTATGGCAGACATCATCGACACCGCCAACGACGCCGCCGAGCTGTTCTTGGCTGACAGCATCGCGCATTCACAGCACAAGTCACTGCCGCTGACTGGCTTTTGCCATAACTGCGATGAGCCGGTGCCGGGGCACTTTTGTGACAAAGATTGCTCGTTGGATTACGAGTACCGCATGAACACACTGAGAAAGCAGGGGTTGGCATGATCTGGATTGTTGTGTGGCTGATTGCAGGCGTGGTATTTGGCAACTGCTGGGTAATGGGCAAGGTTTTGCGGGACATTGAAGAACTGAAACGACAGAATGAGGATGATTTGAAATGACACGATTCGCAGATATTCGCCAGTGGGCGCAAGACCGAAACCTGATTGAGGGTGCGACAGTTCAGGCGCAGACCGTCAAGCTGATGGAGGAGTGCGGCGAGCTTGCGGCAGGCATTGCACGCGGAGACAAGGAAAAGATTGTCGATAGCATCGGCGACGCCATTGTGGTGCTTACCATCATGGCAGCACAGTGCGGCATGCCGGTTGAAGCCTGCATCGAATCCGCATGGCAAGAGATCAAAGACCGCAAAGGCCGGATGGTTGACGGAATTTTTGTGAAGGATGCATGATGGCTATCGGCAGAAAAGACATTATCGACATGGCCGCGCAGGCTGGCTTTGACGACATTACGCCATGGCTTGATGCGGAAAAAGTAGATCAGGGCACCATCGACGCGGCCAATCGCTGGATTGACAAGATGATTTCGTTTGCCGCACTGGCTGGCTTCCGCGTCTATGAGGTCGAGCAAGAGCAATGCGCTGCTAAGGTGGTTGCAGAAGGCGTGGCAGAGTACGAGCGCGGCCTGAAAGATGGTGCATTGCTTGAGCGGGAGGCGTGTGCAAAAGCATGCGAAGAAATCGCAGGCAGGCATGAAGACAGTGCCGCGTGCGAGCATGACCAAGACTTCGCAATGCGGTTTCGCGTATATGCCAAGCATACTCGCAGATGTGCCGATGCTATCCGCGCCCGCGGTGACGTGCAGCTATGACCCCCGACGAACTCGAAACCTGGCGACGCGCCAATCCTGGCTTGCCGATTGGTAAATAAACCTACGTGGCGGCTGCTGGCCGCCTTTATTGAAAGGGAGATGATGAGAGTATTGATCGCATGCGAATACAGCGGGAGGGTGCGCGAAGCATTCCGCAGGCTTGGCCATGATGCGTGGTCTTGTGACTTGCTAGAAAGCGAAGACAATAGCAAGTACCACATTCAAGGCGATTGCCTTGCATTGCTTGGTGACGGGTGGGATTTGCTTATCGCGCACCCGCCATGCACCAGGCTGGCGAACTCCGGCGTTCGATGGCTTCATGAGCGCGACTTGTGGGCAGACTTTGAACAGGCAGTTCAGTTTTACTTGGCGCTTCGCAATGCGCCAATTCCAAAGAAGTGCCTAGAAAACCCCGTGATGCACAAGTACGCACGCGAGCGGCTTGGCAGTGTTCGCCGCCAGGTTGTGCAGCCGTGGTGGTTTGGAGAGAAGACATTCAAGGCCACGGGATACGAATTGCACGGCCTCCCTGACCTTGTTGCAACCGATAGGCTTACCCCTCCAGCAGTCGGCACGGATCAGCATAAAGCATGGTCTTGGATTCATCGCTGCCCGCCTGGTCCAGATAGGTGGAAGATCAGAAGTCGCACCCCGCATGGCATTGCAAATGCAATGGCCGAGCAGTGGGGCAAATAAACCACACCCCGCACATGCGGGGTTTATCTTTGGTTGACGGTGCGCCGTGATGTGTTTATATTGAACGCATCGAAACGAAACGCAGGGAGCAGCAAATGACCACCGTCGCAATCATTCCGGGTTGTCTGGTTCGTGAAGTTCTCAAGTTTGGCAAGGGCGGTTTTGATGACCGCCTGTGCAAGAAGTTTGGCGTAGTTCGCCAAATGCGCATGACTGGCGCGGTTGTGTCGCAAGGCGGCGTAACCAATACATCCGTCGGCAGCATGCGCCCTGATTCGTATGCTGGCTTTAGCTTCACGCCACGCGGCAAAAAGTTCGAGTACACCGACGGCATGTTTTACGTAATGCCAAAGTGAGGATGTGATAATGCACACCATCGCCACCGCAATTTACAACCTGTTTGACCGCATCCAGCTTGGGCTGATGTGGTTGTTTGATATAGAGGAGTGAGACATGGCACGTTTTAGCAGTATTGAAGAAGTAAAGGCGGCATGCGAGTTTTTTCCGAAAGGCCGCATTGTGCCGCAGCGCATTTTGCACGTTGATAAGCGAAAATACAGCAGCCGCAAAAAGTTTGGCTCTGACGCGTGGGCAATGCCAACACCAAAAGGCTATCTGGTGCTGTGCAATACCGGAAAGTATGGCGCCGCAATCCGTGTTAGAAATATGAAAAAAGTGCTTTTGCGTGGATCGATTTACACGCGCGGCGGAGAATCAACATACATTTGCAACGGAACACTAGATACAGATGAAAAGTGGCTAGAATCGTTCAACAACGCATACCAACGCGCATTTGAGGAGTGAGAGACATGCTCGAAACCCTGAAAAAATGGAACCTGCGCCGCATCATCCGCAGCAATGCCGCCGCAATCGACGGTTGCCGCCTTGAGATTGCCAAGATCGAGGCCGAGATCGAAGAGCGTGAGCAGCGCATGAAAGTGGCAGGCGCTGAACTGCGTGAGATGGAATTCCCTGTTCGTGTACGGAGTGCGTTTAAATGACCATCCACCGCAAAGACTCCAACGCCAACCACAAGGCGTACTGCGACGGCCTGCATATCATGTTTGAGGCCCACGCATGGGCACTCATTCCGCGACAGCCGCAGGTGGACACAAAGCGCAAGGCGACGCGTGACAGGCTGGAAGAGATCAGGATCAAGAAGGAGCAGGAAGAATGAACGTCGGTCTGGCCTCGCTATTTGGCGGCGAGATAAAAGAGACGGAAGAGCAGCGGCTGAAGCGTGTTATTTCTCAGTCGCAAAGCAGGCTGAAGCAGATTCGATCGGCGGCAAAGACATACAATGGCCGGCCATGCAGGAACTGCGGCACGACGGAAAAGCGCACATCAAATGGGAAGTGCGTGTATTGCAACAGGAAGAACAAGACCGTTGCCGATGACGGCAAGCCGCTTGGTCATGTGCAAACGCTCGTATTGCGCGCACTGGAAGAGGCCGGAGAGGCGACGTCAAGGCAGCTTGAAGGTGTGACAGGGCTTGGCATCAAAAGCGTTAGAGAAGCGCTTATATCGCTCAGAAAGCGAGGTGTTGCAAAGGCAGTGCGGATTGAAAACCTAGGGCAAGCGACGTGCCTTGTTTTTTCCGCTGGCAGCGGTAAAGAGGTTCAGTTTTCCGACAGAAACGGCAAGCAGCCAAAGCTCAAGCTCAATGCGGAGTATGTCGCACGGACGAAAGAAAGAATTGGTGCTGACCGGTACTTGATGATCTGTCGGGCAAGACGAAAAGGCGCGAACGTCGTGATTTGCGACGGCGTGAAAATTTGGGAACGTGGAAATGGGATTTTGGTATGAGAAAGCAATGCAAGCGCCGCCCAGTGGCGCGCGGCGTGGTGCCAATCGTGTTCAAACACTGCGCGCCGGCCACCAGCAAGCTAGATGAATGGAAGTCGCGGATCGTAGGCATGTATCTGGCGATGGTAGATCACAAGTTCACCGACGATGACTTTGCCGACATGCACGAATTCGTTGTGATGTGTCGCGTGATTTGCTCGGTTGCCAAGATGGATGACTTTGAGGATTACGTATCCGACACCGTGCGCTTGATGTTTTCGCCATACAACCGCAAGCAACTAAGCGGCAAGTGGATTTTCACCAGCGATGAATCTGACAGGCTTCGCGCTCGGCTTAATGCGCTGGCCGAAGCCGTGGCAGCGTTGCCACTGCTGACTATCCACTTTGCCATGAAGGATGTGAAAAAGCAGAAGGCGCGTCTGATGGAAGCATTCAAGCGTGACGCCGAAAATTACGCGAAGCACGTCGCCGGTTAGTGTATACTTCCACCAGGAGGTAACACACATGACAGATTTCCGTAAAGCACTAGACCGTCTACAGAGCAAAGTAAAGTGCCGCCATGTTGCAATCGACATTGCCGCGCAACACTTGGGCATTAGCACTGCTGAAATTTCGCTGCTGTATCAGGGCATTCGTAAGACGCCGGATGGCTACGCAGAGAAGCTGGCAACGCTGGAAGACAATCCGCCGCATCCTGGTTACATTACCGTGCTGATGCTCGCAAAGCATAGGCGAGTGTCGAAAGCCGCCGTCCACAAGTGGATCGTAGACGGTAAGGTTGATAAGCCAGTGCAGGGTTCGCATAAGCGTTTCCTGTGGACGAAGCACGAGGACGCCAAGAAGATTTGGGAGAGTTGGTTGCGATGAAAGGATTTGCCGTGACGTGCTGCGCCGTAGCTGGCGCAGTGATTTGCCTAAATGGCAAGGATGGATGGGGCTGGTTTTTGCTGGCCTCTATTTTGATTGCAGTGTATTGGGACTAAAAAAATGATTAGTAATTTTCCGTGCAGCATGTTCGTACTTACTCCGGCATTCCAGTGCAAGGAGGTTGTTATTGTCGAGCAATATCGATCGTCGTTCTACAAAGACATTTACATGTCAGCAACTGGAAAGACTTACCACGAATCTGAGCTGCACGAAACAAAACAAAGCCTGCAAGCTTACGCGGCAGAATTGCTGGAAAAACAGCAGGCAGACATTGAAAAGCGTACTGCAAGTTTGCAGAAAAAACGCGCCAATGTTGCGAAGTGGGGTAGCAATGAAAAATAACCGCCGCCTATGGATTTGGCAGGCTCGCAAGAAAGCAGCCTTTCACGGTGCCGCGCACCAGTGCAGTGAGTGTAAGCAGGGGGTGAGTGAGAAGTGAAAATAAAGCTGTCATTTGTAAAGCATGGCCTTCTAGCGGTTGGTGCCGTATCGGCCGCTTGCATGGTTTTGTTTATGGCCATTGGCAACATGTGGCATCAGGTTGAATTCATGATGCTTATTTCAGTCATTTGCCTAAACGGAACCGGCATAACTTTCTATCTGGACGCTATCTATGAAACACGAAATCCCGACCAACCCTGACTGGGTTCTATTTGACGCAAGCCTAAAGCCAGCGCCGCGAGGGGTAAAAATTCTTTGTGGCGACAGCAAGCGAGGCGTTACCGTTGAGGGTATTTGGCAGTCTGGCTTCGATAGCTGGGGCTATCTGCCAAAATTTCCCGCGACGTTGAAGCGAAAAAAGGTTGACGGCAAGTAGTGGTGTGTATATAGTTTGGATTGTGGTGACGCGCAGTGGCGATGCGCAGACCGGTAGACGGATGGCCCGCATCTGAAAGCCGCGAGTATGCAGACAGGGTAAGCATAACAAGCCAGCAACTGCCAGCTGGCCACCACAAAGAATCGCCCCACATTTTCCAGCATCACACGCTGGCCGCTCAGGGCATAAGTGAGCGGGAACCTTACCCTGATGGCTGGAACGGGAAAGTGTGAACCAGCATGGCGGTTGCGGGTCATATAGCTAGGCGCTGTCAATGCAGATAATGACAGCACTATCGAGGCAGCCGGTTACGCCAGTAGTATTAACTGCCTCTCTCCTTTCCCGCATCGCCAGCGGTTCATCTGCACGGCGCGATTGACCGGCGTAAGCGGTCGCAACACGGGGCGGCATTTAGCTCTCATAATGCCACAGAACAGCGATGGCGCTATCATCTAAGTGTCGTGCCGTGTTGGTGAAACATGCAGTAGCCAGCACGCTTTTTCTGATTGAGCGAATCAAGATGACAGCATCGCTTGGACTGCTTCCAAGGGCGGGCTTTGCGATTGAGCCATATCATAGAGTGCAAGGAGCAATGCCATAAATTCTCTGACAGCTCGGAAAGACGAGCACCAACACGCAGCGGCATTTTCGGTATCTGGTACGCAAGGTTGCAACGCCGCGAGTGCCGTGCCGTGTTGGTATCACTCCCTTCGCCCGCCTTGCGCGGGTGTTTTTTTGAGGTGCAGATATGAACGACAGCGAAAAACAAACATGGCTCAATTACTGGCTTGTTTTGGCGAGTGATATTGGTGCAGCAATTGGCAGCATACTTTCCGCCATAGCCCACCTTGGCGATTAGCAACAAAAAGGCCACCCGAAGGTGGCCTAATTCATTCCAGTAGATACCCGCCAGTTATGAATCCAGCGTGAGATAGGATCACCTCACTTTCTGGATTTGTTCAGCGCCAAGATGTCAATCAGCGCAACCACCTTGCCCATCACTGCATCATCTGCTGGCGTCGGCGTCAGCTTTGCCACGACAGATGCGACGGTCACAACGCCCGTGGCGATGCTCCAAAGGTCTGCCCAGTTTTCCATGATCCACTCCATGCTTGGTTACTCCTGTAGTTTAGCAATTGCATCAGCAATTGCCTGACAAATAAGCCACTTCTTTTCCTGCCACGTTTTCAGCTCGGCTGGATTGCTCAGAAAGAAAAGCTCCACGATGATACCGCCAGCGTTCACGAATGCCAGCCGACCGCGTGCGGATTTGCTTTGGTCGATCCACCCCGCATCACCGCGCAGCTTGATGCCCATCGCCTTGCTGATAGCTAGCGCGATGGCCTGCGACTCTTTCCGCAGCGATGGCAGGCTGATGCACTCCACGCCGCCAGCCTGCGGATTGACAGCGGCGTTGCAGTGGAACTCGACCGCCAGCGACTTGCCAGCCACCAGCTTAACGGCCTGCGCCAATGGTTGATTATCCGAACCCGCGCCGTCAGAAACTGCCGGATAACCGGCAGTCTCCAACTTGTTGCGCACGATGTTGCGGGCTTCGACAGCAATATCCGCCTCCCTGACGCCGTTTGCTACAGCGCCAGGGTCTGCGTTGCTGTGCCCTGCGGAGAGTAGGATATGCATTAGCAATCCTCCGCCACCAAAAACTCGGGCAGTGTCTTTAGATGCGCATAAGCCTGCGCAATCGGGTTTGCTCCGTCAAGTTGGTACTCGCATTCAAAGCTTAGAACACTAAAGACAAGTGGCTCGTCTGCAGACTTACATACTACAACATTGAACGCGATGCCGGCTTTACCCACTAGCCGGAGGTTGTCCACTTTGTGATACGCATCGATGGCTAGAAAGCCATGAGGAGTAAGTACAGATTTTCTAAGTGCCATTCTTGTATCACCTCTTAGTTAAATAGGGTATACGCCGCTAACCATAATTTGTGTTGTTCCTGCTATAGCCGATGCATCGAGGTAAAAGACAGGAACTCCCGAGCCGCCTTGTACAAGATCAACAAAGTTGTTTCCCGGATGGATGATGCCGGAAAGCTGAGTATACCCAGCCCCCATTGTGATGTTGGACATGAAGGCCACTGATACGGCCGTGTATTGTGCATTCGCTGATCTTGCAGGAAATGGAAGCCCTACCAGTCTCACGGCTCCAGCCATGCTGGGGTCTTTGCTGGAAAGTGCGATATAAGCATTAAAAAAGCACAGATCGCCTGCCGTTCTCCATGTCATGGTGTTCCCAGAATACCCGTGTACACCTGCTGTTGTTGACCCGGCTACAGCCATTGCTGAAACTGTATCTGCGTGGGGTTGCAGGTAGTTGTTGTACGGGTTATTCCCAGCGCTTACCTCGCGATTGTTTGTCGCAAAAATCTTAGCGTTGGGGTTGCCCGATCTAAAGTTTAGTTCGCACGGCCCGCCACCCAGAACAGAAATTACGTTATCGGTATATGTAATTTCAGCGACCGAGCTATTCGCAAAAGAAAGCGCCGCCGGAACGGCCAGCATGTAGTTGCCAACAATACGCAGACCGGTAATTCCGGCATTGGCTTCACCGCAAGCGATTGCCGCAGTAGTGTAACCCTCGATTTCGTTACCCTCGATGATTACAGAGTAAGGTTTCAGTAGATAAATACTGATCGATCCACCGTTGAGGTTGTTGTCTGCGTACTTATGTACGATACCACCATCGTCCCAAATACCGATTGCCTGCGAGCCGCCAAGCGCTGGGTTAATTTGGTTATCAGTGATAGTAATCCGGTTGGTATAACCCTGAATAGCTGTTGGGTGCTTTAGCACTGGCCCATCTGCCAGACGAATAAGCGCACCCAGGCCAATGTTACCAATGGCCTCAAAAATATTATTCGATACCTTAGCAACCTCAGTTTGGTGCAACACCAGACCGAAAGAACCCGCGCCAGCAAAATTGAACTTACAATGCTCGATATAGAGATATGTCGAGCCGGTATCGTAGAAAAGCGCCTTACCGCTTGATAGCGAGTTGCACAGAAAAGTCAACCCGTTAAACTGGATGGATGCAAAAGTGGAGGAGTTAATTGGGTTGTTGATAACGTGCGCATCATCCGTACCAACATAAGAAAACACCGCACCTATGGTATTGCTTACATTGACGTTTGATCCGGAGTATTTAGCGCCGTTTTTCCATACAATGGTGGCAGTATGTTTGTAAACACCGTTATCAAAGTACAACTCCATGCCGTTGGCCGATACGTAGTCTACGGCCTTCTGAATAGCCAACGAATCATCAGCAATGCCGTTTGCTACCGCACCGAACCATGCAGCCTTAGCCGGACCGCTAAATTGTCGCTCCCAGCTGCGGCCAAGTGCGTCAACCAATACTGTGCCGTCGTTGTCAGCAGCACTGCCAGTGCGAACAAACACGCCATCGGCGCCATCAAAGTAATTCGTTCGCCCGCCGACTTGAATGCGTGTAGCGTCACCCGCGTATGCGCGAAGCTGGGCGTAAGTTGCTGCGCCAACCAAGGAGCTGCCATATTCCGCACCCAGCTCTTGCCGCGATACACCGCTAATCAGCTCCCACTGAGCCGGATTAAACGTGCCTGTTGTGGTGAATGGAATGGCAGTGGCAAGCGCGTGATATGTCACGCCACTGTAAGTCACGGTCTGCGTCACGCGGGAAACAGCAATGCCGGACGCAAACGCTACCGGAACTTCATAGCCGGTGCGGCGGAAGAATTCGTCAACAGTCAGGCGTGCTTTGCCAAAGCGGTCAGTGTATGTGCCTGCGCCATTCATCAGGCTGTCAAAATCTTTGACGTTTTCCAGAAAGTCGGCAACGTCAGTCGATGGAATTGGATTAGGCATTACAAGCCCTCATAAATGCGTGAGTCATATGCGGCAGCCTCAATATCAATTGTGCCATCCGCCTTCGGTTTTATCTCGGTGACAGTATACAGCCCTGCACTATTTATAGCATCAATCGCCAAGCCTACGCCGATAGCGTAGCGGCTAGATAGTTGCTGAGTGCTGCCATTTGCTACGTAAACGCCAGTTGGCAAGCTGGAAACGGTGAAGCCGCCATCTGCAGGCGTGGCGGCAACTACAGCCGTTTGATAGCCTTCCGCCGTCGTGAAAACGACCTGCGCAGACGTGTTGCCATTCCACTGGATCGGCTCGCTGGTCGTGATTGTCAGTCCATCAATCGCCAGCACTTCGCCAGCCTGTAAGCCGTCGTCGCCGTAGAAGTCATTCGGGTCAACCCAGCGCACTAGATCACCCTTGCGCAGCGCGAAACCGTCATTCAACACCGTGTCAGCAAAGAATTGTCGCTGATACAGCAGCTTTCGGCACTCCAGCAATGCGCGGTTATTCGCCTGCGTCTGGTTGCGGCAGCCTGCCAGCTTCATTTTGCTTGGGCGCGATGGCGTACCAGCTACGATAGTGCCGTCAGTCTGGATGCGGTAGCGGATGTAAGCCCTGACGTTTTTTGTAGGGTCTACATATTCCAGTTCCACACCATCATATTGACCAGGCACAAAGCCGTTATACGTCAGCACGCTATCGCCACTGACCGCAAGGTTGCGGTAGTCCAGCTGCATTACGGGGTACGGCTGGGCGGCATCGCGGCGGAACGTGTATTGCAGGCCGACGCGCGACACGTACACGCGAGCGGCGTTACAGATGGTTTCCACTCGCTCACCAATAGACACGTCGTCATCGTCAAACGTGAAATCGAAGTACCCAAGCTGGCCAAGGTCGCCAATGGCTGTCAGTGAAGCAACATCAAGGTCACTAATTGGCAAGCCGCCGACGGCAACGTACTGATGCACCACGGCACGGCGGAAATCGCGGCTAGCGGATATGGCAGTGCTGGCCAGATTGCGCACGTGGCGGGTAGCAATCAGGTTAAATTTCCGGTCGCTGAAGCTGGTTGCCGATTCCGTGGCCTTGGTGACGACTTTCGCCACGGTAACGCCTGGCAATGCCTTGCTTGCGTAGTAGCGCAACGCGGCCAGCTGCTCGACCTTCGCCACGTCGTTGCCATCGCCAACGGCATTGCTTAGGCGCTGCCATCGCACGCGGTAACGGGCAGTTCCAGCCGACGGGAATCGAACAACAGACCATGCGCGATAGTCGTATGTGTCATCTGAATAGGTATCGTCAGCAGACTGGCGAGTGCCGCCGATTTCGTCGCCATTGCTGTCAATCGCCCACCATTCCGTGCGAATCGTCACAGAACCTTTCAAGCCGCGCTGGAAAATCAGGTTCGTGCGGAATCGGTCAGCAGTCACTGGCAATGTGTACGGCCCAACCCAGATAGGGCTGTTGCCAATCGGCTTGATGCTAACCGTCACGGTGCCGGTGAATGCGGCAGTAAATACAGCTGGCGCGGTGAATGTGAACGTGTGGAAGCCTGCCGCAGTGACAACGGACGTAACTGCGCACGTTTGGCTGAATACCACGCTGCCAGTTCCAGGGTCGTATGTGAAACCTACCAGCGCATTGCCAGTGCCGACGATGGATAGCAGGTTATCCCATTTGGTGCCGGTGGCGACTTTTACGGTAAATGCCGCGCTGCCGTTTGTGATAACTACGTCTGCTGTTTCCGTTTCGCTCGGCCATACTGTCGGGTAGACAAGTTCCTGCCCGTTCACGTCAGATACGGTGAAAGGCTCAGTCACGCCAAGAATGGTAGTTGTGCCGTTCTCTGGATAATCACCGCCCACCGGCTCGAAAAACTCCACGCTGCTGCCGGAAATGTCGCCAAGTGGGGTATCGCCGGATTTGATCGACTCGCGGGTGTATTTGCCAAGCCCGACGCAAAGCCACTCGGTAACGTATTTTATGTGGTCTATGTAGTATTCGTCCGACGGCTGGATCAGGTCAGGATAGGCGCGAACCTGCCCGTAAATGTCTGGGATGGCCTGATATGCGCGGGCCGTGTTCGTCTGGCCGGTCAGTCGGTTGTTTGGACTGTCCTTGCCGACAGCTGCCGATACGTTTGGAATGCTTGGCTTTGGAATAAGCTTTCCAATCAGGCCAAATGTCAGAATGTTGGCAACCTTGCCGATGGCGTTTGCCACACCACCCTCAGGCCGGCAGATCACGCGCACGGAATCAAGCGCGGTCGCCAGTCGTTGCAACTCTTCGCACTCGGCTGGATTGTCGATCAGCTGGCCATTGATATACAGCGACGCGCCATAGCCCGACGCAAGGTGGCGCTCGATGTTCTGCTGTAGCGTCAGCGAGTAATCCAGCGGCTCAGTAGTGACGCCGGACGCGCCGGATGGGTCATGCAGGATGGTAAGCATAAAAGCGGATTTCCCCGTAAATTTTCTGCACTGCTTCGATAGTGTTGATTCGCACGCCGCCAGGTCGGTTTTCGTCGCCGTCGCAATGCAGGATCATGCCGCGCCCGATGTAAACGCCGCAGTGCCACGGCTTGCCGTCGCGCCATGCCATGAATGCAGTTGCGTTTGGCGCAGGGTCGGCAACTTCATGCCAGCCCAGCGAGGCGTATTCCGCCATATCATTGCCACGCGCTACGGTGACGCCGCAGACGTGGTAGAAATACATCGCCAGCAGCCCGAAGCAATCCATAAACTGCCAGTTCGCCGCGTACTTTTTCCACTGCACACGGCCAATCGTTGCGCTGATGAATTCGTCAGTCGTCATAGAAACTCAAGCCCAGTGAAAACAGACACGTCATAGATACGCGCAACACTCCGGCGCATCGGGTTATCAACCGTGGCCGTTACCTGCACGCTATCGGCATTCAGCGACACGCCATCATTGCCAGACACGTACAGCGTGAGCGTTTGCACGGGCGTGGTGAGGTCTGGCGACTGGTATCGCGCATACTGCACGGTAATCGGCTTGTATCGCCCAGCGGTGGTTATCCGGTGCAGCTGCTGGCTAAATGTGCGGCCAACGACAATACGCGGGAACCTGATAGCCATGCTGCCGCCTTTGTTGTTGCCAACTTCCGGCAGGGTAATGTCGGCGCGAACGGCTTGGTGCAAATAGCCACCCAGCGTCACATCTTCAAATTTATTGACGACAATGCGGAATGGCTGGCTGAAATTGTCGTGCGTGAACGTCAGCGCCTCATATTCCGGCGCAGGGTTTTTCGTTGTCCAGAACTCGCGCTGACTCATGATTGCGGTGCGTGCAAGTTGATGAGGTAATCAAGCGGCTCAGTAAAGGCATTCCAGTTCGGAAGCTCAATCATGAGTTGCGCGGCATCAAGATACGATTGCGGAATCACCAGCTTACGGGCTGTGATTTTGCCGGTGTATGTCCAGACGCGGGCGTCATTGCTTGCAGGCATGAGCGAGTCAGGCACGAAGCGGCAAGTGTGCGTGACAATGCCGAACTCAGTGCGCAGTGGCAGCGTGAATTCGTTTGCCCCGCCGTCAAGATAGGCCGCTTGGCTGAACCAAAGCCAGAAGATTTGCGCCTGCTGTTCGGTGAATCGAAACGTCAAATCCCATTGCGTCGGCACGTCGTCGCCGGTCTTTTGCGTGTATGCAGGGCCGCGACGCGGGTCGAGCATTGCATACGTGGCTGCTTGGCTTCGCGTCTTGGTGGCTAGCGGGCTGGGCAGACCGATTGGATAGGGTATTGCCATGATGTGTACCTGTGGCGTGATAGGTTTATTTTAGCATGGTAGCCGATAGTCAATATAAAACAGTGCTGCGTTTTCGATTGACTGTATTGTTTTGACTGTCTAAAATGAACCATCACATCAGGAGGCGTAACCATGGAAGATTTGGTATTTATTGGCAAAGATGGCAAGGCAGCCGTCAACTCGAAAGAAGTTGCAGACAAGTTCGGCAAGGTGCATCGGCATGTATTGAGGGACATTAGGGCGCTGCATTGCAGCGATGAGTTTCGAGAGTCCAACTTTGTGCTGTCCTCTTACACCTCGCCGCAAAACAAGGTGTTGCCGTGCATCGAGATGACGCGGGATGGCTTTTGCTTCCTCGCCATGGGCTTTACTGGCAAAGAGGCTGGCAAGTGGAAGGAGGCGTATATCCATGCATTCAATGCCATGGAGGCACATATCCGCGAAACAGAAAAGCCGCAGCAATCCGTAATGCAGGCATTGAGCGAGGCAATCAGCCTCATGGAGAAAGACAAGCGGATTGCTAGCACCTTCGGTTCTGGTTTGGCAAACTGGCGCAAGGTTCGCCAAGAGCACATGCAGAAGGTTGAAAAGCTGCACTCAGAAGTACAGATGCTGCTGAACTTCAAGTAAAAAACGGGGCACTCGCCCCGTTTTCCATTACAGCTTGCTCTGCACGTTCGTCGCGCCCTTCATTGCACTCCACACCTGACCGCTATTGCTGGCAATCTGGCTGGCAACTTCGGCAACGGCGCGTTGTACGGTAATGTCCACAGTGCCACTATCGTACGATGTTGCTGTCACGGTCGCATCTGCCATGGTGTTTACGATGTTGATCGTAACTCCACCCCCCAGCTTATTCGCTGGCGTTACCTCGCCACGCGTGTTCGGCATCATGTACTGGCGACCGTTGCTGGCGGTGAACATCTCTGGAGCGCCTGATTCATTAACCCTGTAAAAACTATCAGCATTCACTGCGCCGCCGTACTGGCGACCACCGCCGAATGCTTTGGCAGCAACCATCGTTGCGGCCAGTGCGCCAAGGCCAACCACGGCAGCAGTGCCGAACGATGCGACAGAGGTCAGCGCAGCGGCAGGTGCAGCAGCGGCGGCAATCGTACTCGCACCAGCAACAGCTGCGGATGTGCTGGCGGCAGTGCCGGCGATGTTTGCAGCCGTAACAGTGCTGGTTGCGGCAACCTGCGCTGCCGTCGTCGCTGCCGTCGTTGCTTTTGCAATAACAGCATTCTTGACGTACTGAATGCCCATTTCCACCAACGTCTGAATGGCCTGGTTGCGAATGGTGCGGCCAAGCTCAATCATGGCATCCTTGCCGGAAGTGGTGCCATCGATCAGGCCGGTTATTGCGTTAGATGCTGTGCTAGACAGTGATTCAAGCGAATCAAGCAGAAATGCGTTAGCCTCGGACTGGTTGCGGAATGACTGCTCTGCCAAAGCCTGGCGCTGCGCTTCGTACTCTTGCGTAATCGCAAACCGCGCCGCCTGCTGGTCAGTTTCAGCAGTAATGCCACGCTCAAGCAGCTGGGCTTGGTACTCATCAAACAGCGCCAGCTTGGCTTCGTACTCAGCGCGCAATGCAGCCAGCGGATCGGCGGTCGAGCGTGCATTCTCGAAAGCCTCTTGACGCTTCTTGGCGGCCTCCTCTTCCATTTTCAGCTGTTCATCTAGCCAATCTTGCAGGTCGTCGCGCTCTTTCTGCTGGATTTCTGCCCTGTCTTTGCTAGCAGCAAGGCGAATCAGCGTCACAGCCTGTTCGTACTCTTGCTGAGTTAGCTTTTTCTCGTCAAGCAGCTTCTTGGCCTTATCTAGCGCGTCTTTCTCCTGCGCGTCAATCTTCGCCAGCCCGTCGGCGTTGGCAATGACTAGATCGTTGATGTAGCCTTGGGTGTCGAATTTTTGGCCGCGTGGATTTTTCTTGTCGCCAGCAGCAGCCGGTTTGATGCCGCGACCAAATCCCCTTGTTGCCGCCTGTGCAATGTTGCGGTCTTTAGCATCCATCACGCCAGCGCCAGATTCAAGTGCTGCTTGCTGCTGACGAATGCGAGCGCCCCACGTCATGCGCTGATCTAGCGACTTTTTGTCGGCGGCATCCAATGCAGACCGACGCTTTGCCGCATCTGCTTTCATTTCCTCGCCAATGCGCGCCGCAAGTGCAAAGTCACCTTTGGCGACTGCGGCAATCTGCGCACCAATGCCGCCAACCTCTTTGCCAACAGAGTCAAACACGAACGATACATTGCGGCCAAGCACCGACAGCGTTTGCCATGCAATGTCTGCCGCATCTGCCACATAAGACAGCGCGTTTACGGTAGAGTCAGCCCACTTCTTAATCAGATTCTTGCGATTTAGCGCGTCGGACTCTTTGTCAACTTCACCAATCTGGCCGGCCAGCATGTCGAGCGTATCGCCAAGGCCGTCCATGATGCCAGTCAGCGCAGCGGACGTGCCGGATACATCATCAAAGTTCTTATTCAGACGCATCAGCGCGTCAATCATCGAGTCTGTAGTAGCTTCCAGCGTCTGCGGTATTTTCTGGAAATCGCTATCAATCTGATCTGCTGCCTTGCCAAGCGCCTGCACTACAACATCGGATGTCAGCCTGCCTTCTTCGCCCATCTTGCGAAGTGCGGAAACCGGCACGCCAATGCCATCGGCCAGCGAGCGCATAAGCGTTGGCGCAGTCTCAAGCAGCGAGCGAAGCTCATCGCCTTGCAGCTTGCCGGAGCCAAGTGCCTGCCCGAATTGCAGCATGGCAGATGAAGCCTCGGCAGCCGATGCGCCGCTGATCTTCATGGACTTGCTCAGGACTTCCGTTAGCCGGATGGTGTCTTGCTGCGTGCCACCCATTTGCAGCATGGACTGATTCAGGCGAGCAAATACGCTAGCATTAGCTTCAAGGCTGCCATTCGTTTCTCGGCTGATGCGGTACAGCTGATTAAATGCCTCAGTTCCAGCTGCTACGCTGCCAGCCGCGATTTCAACACGCGAAGCGAGCATGCGCATATTGTCGGCAGCTTTTGACGACGCAACAGCAACGGCAGAAAGTGCAACGCCAATGCCGGCCAGTGCAATTACCAGCGGCTTAACCGAAGCAGTCATATTGGAAAGCGAGCGGTTTACTTTCCGCTCACCATCCAGCAGCTTGCTGGTATTGATGTCCACATCGTAGTGTATGGAGCCGACGCTACCCATATCAGCCATTCTTCGCCTTCCGTTTCTCTTCAATCGCACGTTCCAAGGCGCGGTAATCTTCCTGCGTCGGCTTTTCGTGCTGCTTTTGTTCGGGGAATTTCATGTCCAACATGCGGCCAAACTGCGTCATCGTCAGCTGTCCAGCGTCATTGTGTGACATGCCAAAGTGAATCATTGCCGCGTCGATGTATTCGGATGCGTCAAACCGTGGCGAGTATTTGCCGCTGCCGCCAGACTTCTTCACGCGCCCGACAATGCCATGCTGAATCAGATGGCGGGCGATGATGATTTGCTCGCTGTCTGGCATTAAGCCTGGTTCGCCATAGCACCCTGTCAATTCATGGTCGCCACCACAGCACAGAATCACCACGCGCGCAGCATTCACAGCATCAGCACCATGCAAATCAGCATATGTGCTTACAATCTCTTCAGGGCTGCCGATAGACGCGATGTTAAAAAAGGACGGGTGCAAAACATATTCGCGCCCGTCCTCTGTCGTCACGCCTACCTGCCCGATTTCGGTCAGGATAGGCATAGGTTTACGCTACCTCAAACAGCATCGCTTTGACGCCAACGCCACCAGTTACGGCAACGGTGCCGGACAGGAACGCGCTGATGGTGGACAGCAGCACGTACTGATAGCCGTTAGCTGCAACGGTGATGGCCTTGCCTGCGGAAACGTCAACGTTGCCATAGCCCGGCACTGCTTGCGTGGTGCCAGTGCTGCCGTCAACGGTCACGACTACCGGCGAAGCGGTGGTGTTTTCCAGCACCAGCAGCTGGCGCTTTTGCGGGTTGTACGTCAGCGTATCGGACGCGGTCAGAGTGGTAACGGTCGGTGCGGCTGGTCCTTGGCCGACGGTAGTTGCGGTGATTGCTGCCATGGTCTATTCCTTATGCCGGCACGAAGGTTACAGCGCCGTTGCTGGTGGACTCGAAAGACCACGTGCGTTCGGCGTCAAAGCTAGCGGACTGGCTGAAACTGGTCACCAAGAACGGGCCAGTGTAAACGCCGTCAATGCCTTCCAGTTTGAACCATACTTTCGGTTGGTACGAAGTGGAAACGCCAGGGGAAACAACGGCCGCTTGAAATTCTGACTGGTTTTCCGCAGCGCTGGAATCAAGAACAGCATCGCCGTTGAAGGTAACGGTTTTGAAAGTCACCAGAGACGTACGGGTGAAGTCTGGCGAAGTGTCGCCAGTGGTGTCAACCGTGTCCCATGTGGTGTTGAACTCTTTGCCGCGCAGCATGCCAAGACGCTTGAACGTCAGGCTGCCGACGCTGGCATCCTCATTGGCTACCGCGAACGATACGATAAAGTCGCGGCCTGTCGATTTAGCCATTGGCTATTACCTCTTGGTTAATCCGCAAGCACGCGGACATTCATCTGAAAGACTGGCCGCTGTTCCTCGGTGAAGAAGTATTGCGGCTCGTCGGGCTGGAAGTAGAAAGCGCCGTCCGATACGGCGGCAACGCGCAACGCCTCGAAAATATCGTTGGCCTTGTTGCCTGCTGCCAGCCGGTCGCCATTGACTTCGCCAATGACGGTAACGGTGCATGTTGCATCGCGGATAACCTCGGCTGGCATGCCGCCAGACTGCTGAACGACAATAAACTTGTCGTCCGGCTCGCCGTCGTTCCATTGAAATAATTGTACACGATAGCCAGACGTATAGCCATTTGCTATGAGGTAATCGTAGAGTGCTTCGGCGGGGATCATACTTGCATGCCTTTTTTGACTACTGCATCAATCATGTCTTTGCTATCCTCAAAGCCAAGTCGCAAAAACTCTTTTTTCGCGGACTGTCGGCGGAATCGTTGCTTTACGTTCGGGTCGTGCACATAACCGGCGTAATAGGCCGTGTAACCGATGCGACCACGCCAGCCGGTGCCGTTGCGCGTCACTTCGCGGTATTGGCTGTTTAACAGGGTGGACGTATCTATTGGCGTGTACATGGACGCATTCGCCCCGCCAATTAGCAGCACTTTCGTCAGCGTGGTGTATGCCTTCTTTTCCACCTCGCTGCGGAATGCGCCAATTTTGTTAACGATGCGAACGCCGGTCATGCCGTGATCTCATAGTCGTCTGCCTTGCGCTCGAACGTGTCGGCATACCGCGTCACGCTGCGTACAAGCGCTGCTTTGGCCGCAATCGGGTCTGCCAGCGACTCTTCGCCAATCAGCACGTAATCGCCCATCTGCGCCTGGTTGTACTCGGTGTAAATCTGCATGCGGCTGACGAACTCCACGCCCTTGTCGTCGGTGCGCTGCTCTTTCTTCGCTCCATAGTCACAGGCGATGACTTCCGGTGGCGCAAACGTGGCCTTGCCGGTTTTATCGTCGCGGCCAGTAGCACGCCAGATCGTGGCCTTGCCGGTGTATGAGAATCTGGCGAAGCTCATCGAATCACTTTCAGGAAAGCGCCAGTGCCTGACGAAATCAGCGCCGCAGTGCAGCCGGACGTGTCCAGCTGCGACAGCTTAGAGCGCAAATCATTCGTCAGCGTTGCGCCGTATTCATATGACTGGCTCGCGCCAGATGGCGCAGACTGCGATTTAACGCGCCTGCCGCCCGTGTCGTTCGCCATGATGGCAGCGGCGTACATCTGAATCAGCAGCTTGTCAGCATCGCTATAGCCTGCGCCGTCAAGGCATGCTTGCACGGAGTTGGCTTTGTCAACGATGGCTTGCAGCATGAATGACGGGACAGACACGCCAAGCTGCGTCAGGTACTCGGTTAGCTGGTCGGTGGTAATCATAGTGTGCGCCTATTTTCGATAGGTTGATTATAGCAAACATTCATTGGTGGCAATGGGTTGCCGTTGTTATAGTTGACGCATGACTGCTTAACGTAAACATGGAGTATTAGAAATGAGCGAGTGGAAACGTCACCGTGGCAGCAAGAGCATGCCGAAGTGTTTGGTAGGGAAGAAGTTTGAGGCGCGACTGCGTGACGGCACGCTAACTGATGGTGAATATATTACAGCATGGGATCACCTTTGCTTTGATAGCGATGTGATGGCCTACAAAATCCTCCCGTCCGAACCAGACGCCGAGCCTGCCAGCAAAACCGCCATCGAACTGCAAGCCGAAGAAGTCGGCATTCCTGAGCCGGTGCAGCATGTGGCGGGCGAGTGGATTGAGTGGAAAGGCGGGGATTGTCCGGTGCCGAAGGGTACGCTGGTGGATGTGCGGTATTGTGATGGCGTGGAAAGCTTCGGTGTAATGGCCGGCATGACGCCATGGCTTGACGGTGATCGCGTTCGCGGATCGCACAAAACGCGATATGCTGCTGATTGGGAGTATCAAGATGGCGGCACGGCAATCACCGCCTACCGCCTTCACCAGCCGCAAGAATGGCCAAAGGATCGCATCGACGTTATCGGCCAGAATGGCAACGACGGTTTGCATTATGACGCAGAAGCAAAGCCAACCAAGCAGCTTTTGCAAGAACTGAAAGAGCACGCTGACAAAGCAGCAGCCGCATTCGATCGCGGGATGCAGCCAACCACCGCCCCGCAATTCCTACAATCCGCCCTATCCACGCTAACCCAGCGCGGCCAAGACTACGACAAGCCGGAAGGCGAGCGCAGCGCAGCGGCTGTTGCTGTGGCGTTTAACGCCATCACTGGCCGCAATCTGACAGAGGCAGAAGTGTGGCTGGTATTGCAACTAGTCAAGGACGTTCGCCAGTGGCAGAACCCTGAGCGATACCACACCGACAGCGCGCTTGATTGCGTGGCTTATGCCGCCTTGAAGGCTGAGGCGTTGGCGGGAGGTAGTGAGTGATGGAGTTCCGCAGCTGGCGACATTGCTACGACTACTGGCGGGAAAATGGACTAGGTGTATTTGCTTCTTGGTTTTTAGCAACAATTACGCTGCTACGTAGCTAACAAAAAAGCCCCCAATCGGGGGCTTTGCTCATTCCATCGGCGGCTCAATCGTCATCTTGGCAGCAGCGCAAAACGCCGCAATATCCTCGCTGCTGGGCGGATCAAGTTCCTGCCACCTCGCGGCATAGTCAGCAGCAACAGCCATTGCCAGCCCCTGCGGATTGCCTAGCAGATAGGCGAACATGCCGGCGAACTCTCTGCTTGCCCACGTCTGCGCTACAAGCACGCCGTCGCGCTCAATGAACGAGTCAGCGCCGCCAAGATCAATGTCCATTGCGCGGCCAACGGCGGCTGCCGTATCAGCCAGTGCAATAGGAACGGCCACAGTCACGCGAAAGCTATCACTCATGCCACAGTCACCCCGTAGATTTTGCCAAGCAGACGATCAAGCGCCACGCGGTCGGCGTTGCTGATCTCTGCCGGCGCGTAGTACGCGGCATGGATGGTGCCGCCAAATACTCGGGCCAGGTCGGTAGAGTTGCCAAGCGCCAGCGCGTTAGTGCTGGCAGTGTACGTGCCATACGTAACAGGCGTACCATCCGTGCCGTTCACGCGCATTGCGACGCTACCCACTTTTCCGACAACGGAAGCCACAGCAGTAACACCAGCAGCAACGACAGCACCGGCGGCCACTGCGCCGCCAGCGTTGATGAAGTTCAGCGTGTAGTTTACGTTGTTGATGTAGATCGCGCTGCCGGTCGATCCCGCCGCGTTCCTGCGACTGATTGGGTACTGCGCTGCTGCTGCCGTTGCTGGGGCAGTGTAGACGATGCCGAAAGTCTCGGCAGTGGCATTCGTCAGTGCGCCGGTAAGCAGCGCATCGTCTGAGGCGTCAAACTTCACGCCACACTTGCCGCCAGACAGTTGCAGCAGCGGCTTGCGTGCCGTTGTGGCCTGCGTAGCATGGCGAGTGCCGACAAGATCGCGCATGTAGCCGACTGATCCGCCATCTGCAACGGAGCCGGTGCCATCGCTGCCCAGTGCTACATACTGCGTGCCACCGACGTACAGCGACCCGCCGTATTTAGCAAGGATGGCGATGGCTTGGGCGAAGGGGTTTGCCAGCGGGCCGACAGATCCCCATCCAAAATAGAACAACTGCCGAGCGTGTCGGTTCATATCAGTCGCGCCAGAAGTTGACTTTTGCGTATGCAGCGCCGGTAATGCCGGTGAAAGTCACGCGCCCCATGACGCACGGGCCAGTGGCGGTGATGGATGTGTACGTGCTATCAGGCGTGATTGCTTGCGTGGCGGTAATGGTTCCCAGCGATTGGTAGTTATTGCCCATCGGAGAGCCAGCGATTGCCACGGTGCCAGCAGTCGGCGTTACCGGAGTTGTGCCGGCTGCATCGCTGAAGAACTCGACGTTAACTTGCAGCAGGGCATGGTCGCCGCTCATCAGCTCGGTGTAGTACGGGCCTGCGCCAGTAGGCAGGATAGGGCTTGCGCCGGACTTGGCCGGATAGATCATTGCCATAGTGTTTTACCTGTTAAAAAGCCCACCCGTGTTAGGGGCGGGCTTGGGGTTTATTCCTGTTCCTGCTTGTTCGTAGGCGGTCTGCCGCGTCTGGCTGGCTCGGGGGTGGCTACTTCCAGCTCAACCTCTTCCAGCACGACAACGTGGCTAGCCAGCGCAGGGTGCAGGGATTGCAGCACCAGTTCGTCACCGGCCTGTGTGCTGAAATCCCACGGGCGAATTACTCGCACGCGCACCATGCTATTAGCCCAGGTTGCCAGCGTAGAACACGCCGCCGCGACCGTTTACGTCTGCCTTCACTTGCAGGCCCATCGCGCCGTAGATCATGAAGTTGTAGTTCTCGATCGGCATGTTACGCGGAACCGGAACTACGGACAGGGCAGCGCCTACCAGCGGGGTAATGTAGTCTTGGCTGCGACGGTAGCAGAAGAACTCGTTACCGGACAGCTTGAAGGTTTGGCGGAACTCGCCAACGCGACCCATGGTGTAACGCAGTACGTAGTCCATCAGGGTGCCTTCTTTGAAGCCACCGCTTGCAGAGTAAACCAGACTCAGGCGGCGCATCATTTCCGGCGAAACCCAAACAACGTCTACCTTGTCAAGATAGTTGTCATCCAGCTGCTTGATGAAGTCACGCTGCCAGAATTTGATGATGTTGTCATTGGTGGTGGCGTCTGCGGTCAGGTCGATGTTGAAACCAGACGCGCCCAAGTTGATTTTCTTGGTGTTGCGGTGGTTCTTGATACCTTGGCCGGTAGCGCCGTCTGCCTTGATGTTGGCATCGCCGTTCAGCATGTAGTCGGCAACGTTGGACATTACCCACTTCATTTTCAGCGCCTGCGCCTCGGTGGCGTAGTCGATACCTTCGGACAGGCCGCCCTGAGCTTTGCGGAAGTTCACGCCGTAGCCAGCGGTGAAGGCCGGAATCGGGTCGCTGTCGTACTGGATTTCGCTGTGGTCTTGACCAAACGGCACTTGGAAATCCATGGAACGCTGCACGGACTGATCCAGATCGGTGCCGACGGCGTATGCGCGACTGGTCTTGCCGATGTTCAACGGGGTAGCAATGCCCATCAGGTCGGTCAGGAATTCGCGGCCTTGATCGTTATCGCGCACGCGAAGGGTGGTACGGTCGGTTTCGCGCCAGAAGTCCAAGCCTGGCTTGCCGGCGTTGCCTTCCAGTGCAAAGCCTTCTGCCAATTCGCGGTCTTGCGAGTTCATGGCCATGCCGAAGCGGTCAACGATCTGCTTTTCAGCGATGGCGCCAACGCGGCGCTGATTAAGCAGCAGCGAA
>ERZ869929.84-NODE-84-length-47944-cov-4.846750_pt1 | contig 47944 bp, 53 predicted proteins | sample MGYA00579312_ERZ869929 | MGnify/ENA primary metagenome ERZ869929 (study PRJEB32216, sample SAMN09231818) | wastewater metagenome | place: USA: Maryland | collected 2016-08-09 | study: EMG produced TPA metagenomics assembly of the PRJNA472060 data set (Reclaimed water... | reverse complement strand
GAGACCTGCGGCGAACGAACAGGAGAATATTTTATTTGTTTATGTGGGTTAGATGGGGTAAACGTTTATGTATTTTAGCACTAAACGTTTATATTTTATTTGGTGATTCGCATAAACGTTTATACGTTTGCGTTATAACGTTTATGTATGGAAAATAGAAAATGTTTGAATTGCGGCGCTCAAATAGAGCAAACACCCAAAAAAAGAACCCGCATATTTTGTAACTCTACGTGCAGATCGAGTTACTGGCAAAAAGCTAACCGCCAAAAAGATGTCTTACCAACCGAACCAAATAGCGTAGATCCTCCATCCAACACCTCTACAATAGATGATCAGATTGCCGATATTCGTTCGGAGACAATTCCTGCTGACCGTAATACAGTAATTGGTAGAAGGGTTTGGAGAGTTGAGCAAAAACAAAGGATTAAAGCATTAGAATTAAAGAAGTTGAAATGAAAGCAGTTTGCCCACAGACAACCCTGATTTATTAATTCAAAAAACCACTCCATGAATACAGATACACAGGTACAGGTTAATTCAAAGAGTTATACTCTTTATGATGATAACGGCCATTGGTTAGGACAAGTAGTGCTTACTGATGACGGAATGTTTGCATCGGTAACAGATTATGGCAATCTATCTTATGCGTGGCGGGCTTATGGTAGTAATGGGGATTTTAGAAAGTTTATGCTTAGTATCAATACCGGATATTTTGCCACAAAACTTTATACCGGCATGGCTTATATCTGCCATACAAAAGCAGTAGAAAAAGCATGTGGTAGATTTGCAGAAAAAATACTCCCCGCCTTACAAAAAGTTTTAAAAGAAGAATTAACCAACCAAAAACCAAACCAATGACAGATACAACAGCATTAACAGCTATGCAGGAATTAATTAAGTGGGTAAGTACAGAACTACGTCTTGAAGGTTATGAGCATTCAGAAATAGAAAAGAAAGCCACAGAACTCCTTAATAAGGAAAGAGAGCAAATACAAGATGCTTTTGATTACGGTAAATATTGCGCCAACATTGGTACTGATAATGAATTTAATAAAACAAGTTCTAATTATTACACCGAAACATTCACATCTAAATAAATTAATGGCACGTAAATACAACGCAGAGCAACTATTTGATCACTCTTTGACAACAACTGAATTGTCGTGCAATTTGTGTAAACGACAAGATACGGTTGCAGCTGAGGAATCAGAAGCCTTGAACGTCTTGTTTAATAGAGGTTGGAGAGCAACTGATAACAGGTGTTATTGTCCTGATTGTGCTAAAAAGAAAGCCCCTGGCTATGTTTATTGGATTAAACCCCAGCAAGGCTGGTGCAGACAAGGACGACCCCACCATAGAGAGCGTAACACGCTTATCCAGGTTCAATGGTTATGGCGGCTTTTACATGATGAATTGCTGGGCATTCATTTCGACAGATCCTGCCGGCCTGCAGCACAATCCAATGTCCGACGAATGGAATGACAACATGCTTACCGTTATCGCCAGTAGATGCAAAGACGTTGTATTCGCTTGGGGGAACTTTAAAATCGTTGAATTGATGGGCCGGGATGCTCAATTAAAAGAAATGTTCCCCAACGCGCTCTGTATAACCAAAAACAAAAACGGCTCTCCTGGCCACCCGCTATTTAAAAAAGGGAACATAATTTTTACTCCGTATGATAACACGCGAAGGATTCAGTAAAGACCCGTCAATATTGCCAGAAGGTTTAATTACATCATTCTCGCCGGCCCATTTGAAAGGTGCCCGTTCAAAAGAGTTGAAAGGATTTGAGGGGTTTCGTTACTGTGAAAAACTTTGGGATTAATGGTTACAATTCAGGACATACTAACCCTGCTCCGCAAAAAAAGATTTGCGCTGGAAAGTGAAAAGATGTGCCAGAAACAAATATTCCTGGCATTGTCTAATTTGAAATTTGTGTACCTAAAGCCAGAGGAAATTTTAGATCCTAAAAATATTATTGACTTCCTGATCGATGGCATTGGTATAGAGGTAAAATTGCGGGCTCAAAAACGGGCATTGTATAACCAGTGCGTTCGCTACTGCGAATTTGATCAAATAAAAACTTTTCTTTTAATCACAAACCAAACTATCGGGTTGCCTACACAGATAAACGGCAAAGATTGTTACGTTTTAAATATTGGTAAAGCATGGCTGTAAAAACATTTGGCACAATTGAATTTGATAAAGCGGCAAACAGGTTCCATCTTTTTGAAGTTGAGCCGCATGTAAGCATGAAGTTAAAAAGCATTTTCGGGAAAATCCGCAAGTCGGATATAGAATACTACTTCCACAATGATGCTGACAACTGCAATGATCTTCTTTGGTTCTTTACCAGGTACCCATTTAAAATGGATGCGGAGGTAAGCTACATTCTAAAAAAAGGTAAAGAGGCTCACGAGTATGCCATGCAGGTATTTGAAAGCCTGTTCGCCCCCAACTATACCCCGAAGCAGGTAAAATTAAAGGATGGCTTAGAGGCGAGAGACTACCAGCTTACGGTAAGGGAGTTTCACAAACTGAGAAAACGGACACTTCTTGGCGACGATCTTGGGCTGGGCAAAACCCTGAGTGCAATACTTACTTTCGACGAAGAGACCCTGCCGGCAATTGTGGTGGTTCAGTCACATTTAAAAAACCAATGGAAAAAGGAAATCCAAAAATTCACCAACCTTGGTGTTGTGATCATCAACGGGACCAAACCTTTTAACCTGCCGGCTGCCGACGTGTACATAATAAATTACACCTGTATCACCGGCTGGGTAAATTACTTGATCAATATGAATCTGCGCTCAGTAGTCTTTGATGAAGTGCAGGAGTTGCGCCGGGTAGGTAGCAATAAATACGAATCTGCAGAGCGGCTTACATCGGCGATCAACTTTTGCATGGGAATGAGTGCTACACCCATCTACAACTACGGAGACGAAATGTACAACGTCCTGAATGTTATAAACGCTGACTGCCTTGGTTCAAGGGATGATTTTTACCGGGAATGGTGCACGCGGTATGGAATGCATTACAAAGTAGATAATCCATCAGCGCTGGGAACGCATTTGCGTGAATCCTATCTTTTCCTGAGACGTACCAGGGAAGATGTTAAAAGAGAATTGCCGCCAGTAAACATCATTGTATATACCGTTGAACATGATGAACATGCGGTTAAAAGTGCTGCTGAACTGGCAGAAATGTTGGCAATAAAAGCTACGTCCGGGACTTTCGTAGAAAGAGGGCAGGCAGCCCGCGACCTGGATATTATGGTTAGACACCTTACCGGGGTTTCGAAGGCAAAGCAGGTGGCCGAATGGGTAAAGTTGTTTCTTTCTTCCGGTGAACCAGTGGTTTTGGGTGGCTGGCACCGGGATGTTTATGAAATATGGAAAGAGGAATTGAAAGAGTTTAACCCGGTTTTTTATACCGGTAGTGAATCCACGTCTCAAAAGGACAAGGCAAAGGAAATGTTTATTACCGGAGAAACAAACCTGCTCATACTCTCCCTGCGATCAGGAATAGGGCTGGACGGCCTGCAGCACCGCTGCCATAATATCGTTATCGGGGAACTGGACTATTCACCCAAAGTACATGAACAGTTTATTGCGCGGGTGGACCGGGATATGCAAAAAGAACAAGTAAATGCCTTCTTCCTGGTGAGTGAGTTTGGCAGTGACCCGGTAATGCTGGATATGCTGGGTTTAAAATCTTCTCAGGCGCATGGAATTAATGACCCGTTGGCACTCCCAAAAGATCAGCATTCCGATGAAACCTATATTCAAAAGCTGGCTCAGTCATTTCTCAAAAAGCAAACTGATTTATTTAACAAAGAGTTAAACCTGTAAGGGTTAAGGTATAAAAAATGCCGCCCAAAACGAGCGGCACTCCTATCATGTCCAGTGAGCAAAAATCAAATGTAGCGAATAAATGCCTTAATTGTGGCAATTTTTCTGGTATGGTATAATACCTCATTGCCGTTGGCGCTCCCTGTGTGGTTTGTATTGCCTTCTATGCCATCGAAATGCACCCCCCCGCTATATACCTTCGTCACTATACCTGTGTGGCCAGAACCGCCCCCAAAATCCATAATATACACATCATTCACCTGCGGCTCATGGAAAATTAGTTCAGGTTTGGTTCTTGCAAGCTGGGTAAGGCAGTGGCCAGTCTTTGCCATAGGGTTTGCACGCAGCAGACTTGCTGCAGCACCAGCATAACACCAATACAGGAACGCCATGCACCACGGGTTGCCTTTTGGTAGGCCAACGGATGTCAGGAATGCTTCTACTGCCGGCCCGTCGTTTCGACCGGTCAATTCCATTACGCCAACCTGTGACACCGCTACCATTTTTGCCATTTCTGCGATGTCCGCAACATTAAATGGTGGTAATGGCTGGATCTCATGGGGAAGGAATGTTATTCTCGGCGGCGGAGGCAATAATGCAGCCAGGGTTTTAGGACCCGCGATGCCATCTATTGCTAATGGCGGATTGTCTGACTGAAATTTTCTTACAGCTTCTCTTGTTTTAGGTCCCGCGATGCCGTCAACGTCCAGTTTGGGTTGGTACCCCAACGAGTTGAGTCTTTCTTGTACTTTTTTTACGTCCATTTTGATTAGTATTTGAAGTTAAAAATAATTCCGGTTTTTCTATGCGCTCAAAAGTTATTACCCACACCCAGGGATTAGCGTCCCAGCTATCCGCGCCGTTGATGGATTGCCAAATGATTTCAAATCCTGGCTTATATTTCCCATAAGCGGTTGGGCTTGCCCCTTCGGATTTAGCATCCGATTCGCTTATCTCCTGCAACCTTTCCACGCGCACCGATTTGATGCGCAGGAATAGGCGGCAGGCTTTTTTCGGCATAAACCTGCCCAACCTTTTATACCATCCAACCTCCCTGTTGGAATTCTTTTCTACTTGGTAAGGCGGGCGATCATTATAGGCTATTGATGTATATGCCGCATCATCAATGAAAGACCATTTTTGTTTCCCTGTCTTTGTTTGCCCGTTTTTAGTCCAAAATCCATAAGAGTAATACGATTCTTTCACCCAAAGGGTATCGCCGGGCTTACCGTAGGGGCATTTAAAAGTAGGTAGCAAATACCGCGTGCCATTTCTCCATTCCCATCTATCTATGCCGTCAAAATGTTCTTCTTTTACTATAGTGGGCTTCCACTCTTTATCGAGTGCTGAATATCTATTTTCCACCACCCGCCTTGTCATTGTCTTTCTGCCGTCAAGAATAGCCTGCACCATAGGGGTGGAAAATAGTATGGAATGGAATTTTTGTTGCATGTTATTTATTTTGAATTCAAATGATTGATTATGTCCTGCCCGTGTTTTCTAATAGAAAATGCTGTTTCTTCTGCCTTTGTGGCATCAACTTTACCAGCTTCGTATTCCTTTAACCAAAATAAGCAGTTACTTAAATATATTACCTTCTGTTGTATAAATGTTAGCGGAACTGGCGGCGTAACTTTACGATTTCGTTTGCGTTTATCCTTAAACTGTGTATTCATGGTTGCGGAAATTGACGTAATTGTAAATGTTTTGGAAACTCCGCTATATTGCCGCCGTGCCGGTCCGTCATTCCCATAACTTTCGAAAGATGGGTACCCATTTGTTTTACGAAAACAGGAATACCAAATCCCTGGCACTGCAGAACCAAACTTTCCATCCATTCCACTTCGCATACCCTGTATCCGTACTTTACTTTTGGGTCTTTAGGAATAGATCCGTTACCGCTCTCTCCTCCAATAATAACCCACGATATTACCCCAGCGATATAATCCGGTAGCACCAGTTTGCCCCACAGCGGTTCCAGTGATAAAAACTTGATTCCGGTAAACTTTGAATCGCATAATGCTTTAATCCTTCTTTCGCCATGTTGAGTACCGCAGGAAGTGCCCAGCCAAATTGTTTCTGTGAACTCTCCATCAAGAAAATCCTGCGGCGTTTGCTGATCGATGCGCTCTGGCCGCTTGCTGAGGATTTGTTTTATACTGTTGGGTGATTTCCGGGCAATATCCCAATACCCATTACGGAAAATATCAATCTTTTCATGGTAAACATCGGTGAGCGATGAAGTAAACAGCAATGGTTTACCACCCCACACGCTGGACTCTTGCTTGTGGTAACGCAATGGCATATCAAACACAGTTTTGGTCTTTGTCACTATATTGGGTTTGTACCTGGTGCCATCCATGCTATCCCGGTACATATAGCAAAATAAGCAGTCGGAAACTTTTTCACCTTCCGGCGTCTCGTCAACAACTTTTGTGCATCCCCTGGCGATATTGTGTGTGCCATCGGTCCAACTTATTCCCGTTTCATTTCCCATTTTAAGTATTTTATGTATGGCACCCTCCGGAACATTCTCCATGCCACAGATCGGGTAACCCTGGTGAAAAAATTATTTGATCAAGAGGTACACAACTTTCATGTAAAAATGCCTGGCTTTTGATTCCCTTCTTTGTGCTATCCCTGATCGCTTTATCAATACGAACCGCTGCGCGAAAGTCTGACGGTTCATTTAATTTCATTTCGTACCATGCAGCATCACTTTGATAAGGGCAGAATACGCAGGATGATTTTGGAGGTATTGGTAACCCGTTGGCGATATACCAGTTGATAATATCATTTCTGGTCATTAATCGCCCCCCCCCCCCCTGTAATTTCAAGGTATCTGTTTTGGAAACACTATATCCACAAAATGGATATACATGCACCTTCCATCCAATATCAGGAACCGAAAGCCGTTCTATTTCATCCAGAGATATTCCCTTCCAGACGTTTATATTTTGCCCCGTCAATCTACGCACCTTCAAAACTTCCCTGATCTGCCTATCTACCTGCTCAATTTTGTATTCATTAGTGCATTGCCGGCGTAGCATCCCAATAGTATCATCTTCGTTTTTTGTGAAAGCCGGGATGGATGAAAATCGCTGCCCCGTTGAGTTGCTGCCGTTTAAAAGATCCTTATACAGATTCTTTTTTCGGACTACATAAATCGGAATGCCATTGTTTTCTTTCTCCCAGTTTTGTAGGAACTTTAAGTACTGCAGGGTTTTCTTTTTTTCCTTACCAGTATCAACAAATACAGCAAAATCACATCGTGGAAGTTCACCCTTACTGCTCATGTAGTACATTGCTGTGCTTTGCACCCCTAATCCTAATGAAATAACATTTACCGGATTTAAAAGCACATTTTTTTTATTTTCTAAATTTTTTGCTTTAGAAATTTGCAATGTGATTGCTTCAATAATTTCAGATATCGTTGTAGATTCGTTCATACACTTCTAAGCCCCCGTACTTCAATATAATCTACCATGTGTGGGTATCTCTCAATAATCAGACGGGCATAGCGAGAAAAATATGCGTCGTTTATCCTAAACTTTTTAAGGCTGCCATCACTATCGGAAAACAATGTCAACTCTTTTGTTTCTATAAAAATGTTCCACCGGATATAGTTGCCTATGGCTTTGATGGAAAACTTTTTCTTTCCTGCTTTAATTGCCCGTTCACATTCTTTTACAATCAACACAAGTACTTCGGGATTATCTTCATGGAACTTGTTGAATGCGTCCTGAATGTTACGGCCGGTGTTTTCTACGAATCTCATGCGGTTGTTTTTTCTTTTTTCAAAAGTACCTCACCATACTGCCATGCAGCTTTCACCCAACGGGACATAGAAGATCTTTTATCCTCATGTTTTTCAAGGAATTTTTTAACTTCTTTTTCGTCGGTTAAGGAAGATAGCGCGGCATCAAAGGCGGCTCTGGTAGACGGTGTAGTGTATGCGAATGATTTGAAACAAGCTGAAATTTTTTCTTTATTCTCGTCCATGTATTCCGGTAACTCCATACCCAAATAAGCCTTAATATTTTCCATGGCATTGGAGGAAAGAAATAACATTGTTGGAAGGCTTTTACCGGTGGTAGTATCCTTGCAACCTGCTTTTCCTTCGCTAAGAATTACTGTACATGCATAGGCGATCTTTTCATCATCTGTTTTAAAAGTGATCGCATCGCTTGGAGTTACAAATTCGTAAATGGTCATGATAGGTTTTTTATATTAAAAAAATAGTTTGTAAAAATGTTCTTTCTCTTTTCTTCGCTGCTTGTTTTTCTTTTCCCTATTTTTTAGGAAGCACCCTATACACCTGGTTTGGAATCCTTCTGCATTAAACTGATTTGGGTAGTAGTTATCAACCGTTAAAGGTTTACTTCTACGGCATCCAGTACATCTTCTTTTTTTTGTTTGCTGCATTCCGGTCGTTTAAAAGTGCCTTTTTTACCGATGAAAAAGTAAAACCAATCTCTCCCATACTTCCATACTTCCCATGGTTTATGATTAACAACACACATACACAGGGACCAACTTTTCATCACACGTTGGATACCGCAATGCACGCACTTATTATTGCTCCACTTGTGGTTCATTTTTATCTTTTGTATAAAGTGCTACAACATTTTTTTTGGCGGCATACAAGAAGGCAAATTTTACTGCCTCAGTTTTTGCTTCTTTCTCAATTTCGGTAATGATCTTTAATTTTTCCGCATAGTGTCTACCATCCACTACGCCGGTAAGAGTATCGTTATCTCTGGAAAAAGCCTTAGCGTCATTATTTTTATTCCGGGACTCTTCCATGAACCGGCGATAACGTTCTTTCATTACATACAGGGCTCTGAAAATATAATCTTCATGCAGATCATTGCTGATAAGTTTATCTTTCACCAGTTGGTTATATTCAACGTCCGAAAGAAGTTTATACTCACCTGTTTGCATGTAGTGTGCATATGATCTCTGTATTGCCTCTCGCGTAAGATTATCCAGTTCCTCAGCATTTATCTTCTTCTGATCAAAAAACCTTTGATGGAATTTATCTTCGATATCGGTAGCGACTTGTTTTGATGGCAAGTATAGATTTAAAACCTTACTGATATAAACCAGGTTTATATCTTTTCCGAAAATTGGTATTTGGCTGCTATGCCGATTAATAGCTAATTGCACTTCCGGAACTGTAAGCCAGCCGTAGTCTTTTTGGAAAGCCTGAGCAAAAATTTGTGCCAGCCGTTCAAAAGATGGGCCGGTTGGTAACAGGCCCCCGGTGATTAATTTTAAATCACCTAACAAAATTTTACAAGAAGTAACAAGTTCAAGCAAATCCATTTCTCTAAACTGTGTACCGCTATACTTTGCCTGAATTATTTCCTGAATTTCTTCGGTGCTTTCCTTCAATAACTGTTGCAGCCTTGGCGTAAATATCGTTAAGCTGGTCGATTTGTTCTGTGTGCTGTGTTGCGCTACTTGTGAATTGTTGTTGTCCATTTTTCTTAACAGGATTTGATAGTTCGTTTAAAAATACTTGGAAACTGTTGGCAACCGTTTTTATAGGCTTGTTTACCCAAAAATTTGATTTTTCACCTTGTATTTGTTCGCCTACTTGTCGGACGACTTCGAAAATTTTTTCATGATTGTTTTCAAAGGTTTTTATTTTCAGGTGTTTCATGATCAAGGGAAGTATTTTTCCCATGCCGTTATAATCATTTGCTCGATCTTCCACTTGCGTAGGAAAAATTTGGTACCAAAGCTGGACCATTTGAGGAATAATGAAGTTTTCTCCGAATGGGCTTGTATTACCATTACCATTACCATTACCATTACCATTACCATTACCATTACCATTACCATTACCTTGTACCCCTATAGGGGGGCTAAGAAGCCCCTTCAAAGCCCCTTTATTTTTTACATAAAAAATGGTCACTGATTTTGTAATATTTCCGACTTTTTTTTCTATTATTTTTTCCGTCAAAAAATTTAATTTATCTAAGTCGAAAATGATGTTTTTATGTGCCTTATTATCTGATTGTAAGCCACTTGGGTACTGATGCTCTATAAAATCAGGGAAAAATATTTTTCCGTTTCCGAGATCAAAGGCTTTATCTTTTTTAATGAAGTTTTCGCTAAATTCTTCCTCAGTAAATTGGAACCCAATATACATGCTGGCCGCCTCAAAGTCTTTTAACCATATCCCCGCCGCCGTGCAGTCGCATATAATGAAGCTATAAAGGGCCTTCATAGGGCCTTTTAAGCCCCTTACAAATGGGCTTTTGTAGTAATTAGTTTCAAGAAACCTGTTTGCCATTATTTATAAAATTTTGGGCTAACTGTTCAAGATGTTTTGATATATCCATATTAGAATATCCCATCAAACGCAGATCATAAATTACCTGATTGATGGTGTCTTTGTAATATTCTTCTAACTGGTGACAAGCCTCACAATAAGTAATAAAATTTGTGTCGGGGTAATCCCATGGGTCGCGGTCCCAAACATAATTCTTGTGATGAACGTGAAGTGTTTTTTCAGAGGACATGCATATTTGACAAGTGAAGTTATCACGGCTGAATATTTCCAGCCGCTTCTTCTGCCAACGCGAATTTTTCAGTTTTTCTGAATACGACATGATAGTAAATAAAAAAAGGCAGCAGAATTATTGTTCTGTGCCCACTGGTAATTGAATAACAAAGTTCAACCTTTCTTCGATGCGCTTGATTTCTTCCATCGTGAATGCCATAAGGCAATTCATTTTTTTAGAAAGTTCAGCTTCCGCAATTTTTACCTCTAAGGAAAGCCACCTTTTAGTACGACCATCGAGAGCCTTTTTTATCTGCTCAACAATGAATTTTCGTTCTTCCGGCGACATAGATTTATGACGACCCATAAAATGTGTTTAAAAAGCGAATGTATGAAAGAAAATATTTTTACCAAATTTATTTATTTATTTGGAAATGTAAAAAGTTTATATAAATATTTGCAACGGATTTAGTTTATACAGGCTGGTGTCTATACGCCGAGCCAATTTTTTAAAACCGTAATGAATGGCCGCAAAATATCTGTATAAATGTTCTTCTACCAGCCAGGGTTTACCGTACAACCTGATTAAAGACAATGTTTACAACGTAGAAAAAATGAACAACGGGAATGTTTTGATCGGCGGCCTTTTTTGTAAAAGTGATGGCGGATTTGATTACAACAGCGTTGAGTTTTATGTAGACATGGCAAAAAAACATTTAACAGCATGGGCATAGAAAATATCAAGCGAATAAAAGAGGATGCGCGAGTATGGGCTCCCAAAAGCCGCAAGCCCATTGCTAAAAAATCGGCTAAAAGAATAAGCCAGGAAAAGGAGTACAAGAAACAACTTGCAGGTGATGATACGCTAAAAGAGCAATGGTTTAAAGCACGTCGCAGGGAAATGGTAGGCGTTTGTCAATGTGGTTGCGCTGAACCATCGCAACGGGATAGTGATGTTATGTTCAGAGGATCTGCAGCACACATTTTTCCTAAACGCATTTTTGAAAGTGTTATGTATCATCCATTGAATTGGGTTGAGCGCAGGGTTATAGGTGGTTGCCATCATAACATGGATGATAGAAGTTTAGACCTGTGGCCTGGTATGGCTGATTGGGATGATATCAAAGAAAAATTCTACATCCTTGCGCCCCTGCTTACCGATGAAGAACGGGCAAATAAATTTTACAAACATCTTGAAAGACTTGTTTATGAAAGGTAAAACACTTGGCTACTTTTATAAAACTCATTGGACAATCGCGGCTCACGACCCAACTTGTATCGGCGGGGCCATGAAGGTTAGTTCAGGCATTAATAGAGACTGGCATGCAAAGTCAGATAAATTTACGGGCGAAAAGATTTTTTACCGCACTCCGCATGTAGAACAAATTTTTAAACCATTAGCCGCTATTCGTCTTAAACTCACTTTGTCAAACTACCTTAATTTTTACTTATACAAAATCAAACAAGAAATGAAACAACTGTTTTCTATTCGTACCGCACTTTTGCTGTTGGGCTTGTTCCCTTCCGGATTTATTATCATGTCTATTGGCTGCAATGACACCCAGCAGCCGAAAAAATTCACTGCTTCCGCACCCGACACAGTTAAGACTTGGGTGACGTTTGTATCGCCGCGTTCATGGATTACAGACTTCGGTATACAGCAAAGCGCATACACCCAACCTGTTTTTAAAATACGAAAAGACACCGCGGTAATGAGTTCTATCGACTCAACCACGGCAAAACTTGTTTGGCGGCGGGATTCTTTTTACATCGTCGAAGTGCCAGTGCCGCTTTTTGATTCCGTTACCAGGAAGCAGTTATTTGATTCTCTACATAGACCATACCTGCGCAATATACCTGTACCACTTGTGGACTCTTTTGTTTTAAAGGATTTTAACACACATATTGGCCTGTGATCAATCCAGATAATGTTTGGCATGTACTGCCGGTTGATGATATTCAACCGCATATTGATAAGGTAACTTATCCGCCAGACGGGATGCCTTATTGTGATTGCCCGTGCAAACCAACATGCAGGGAAGAAGGTAAGGATGGGTTTTTAGTAATACATAACAGCTTTGATGGCAGAGAAGGTGTTGAATGGGCAAACGAAATACTTGATAACAATGGAAAGAATTGATTTAAAAACGGTTGACTTAAAACATCAACAGATAACAAAAGTTATTGATTTTTATATTTCCATAGAAGATGATTATATAGAATACGTTCTTAATTTTTACTCTGATGTGCCAGTTGATAAAGAAGATGAAAGTTTGGGATGGGTAAATGAAAGAACTAAAGCAAAAATAATTGCATTCAAAAGTTTTATTAGCGGGTTTCAAGTTGAAAGATCAGAATTCAATAATGCGTTTCGAGTTGACATATTAGTAACTGGGTTTTCAACAGATGTTTCTGTGTTTTTTAAAACAGACGCTGAGGCTAACAATTTTTATGAAAAATTATGTAAATGGAAATTAACAACTAAAATTTACGAGCAATTATGAAACAGTTAATCATTATCGCATTATTCCTGATCACCATATCAGCACAGTCGCAAATTTATTATGGCGCTTCCCTGGGAACTGTTTTATCACAAGGGTACGATGGTGTTAAAAAGCAGGAACGCTTCGGAATTACTGATATTTACTTCGGGGCACCAGTGGGGTATAATATTCCAGTAAATAGTTTCGGTGTGTTGGTAGAAGTTGAACCGGCCATTGACCTGAGTATGACAATAACGCTAAGTGCAATGGCCGGGGCAAAAATTGATTTTTCAGAGCATAGCGGGATGCACCTGCTTGCGGGATATGGGTTTAATAACTTGGAAGGACTTTCGTTCAAGAAAAGCCTTTACCCGGCAATAAAAACCAGAGTTTGGTTTAACAGGGTATTTATTCAGGGAGATCATATAAACTCTACTTATCACGTAGGAGTTGGCATTATTGGTTTTGGATTATAAACAACAAATCGAACAATATGAAACTTACCAAAGTAACCATGACCGGGCCGGATGACACTACAACGCTGGCTGATCTTGAAAGAGTGTCTGAAAAGTATCCCTTTGTAGAGTGGGGTATTTTGTTATCCAGAAGTAGCACAGGTGGCCGTCGTTTCCCTTCCCGGAAATGGTTGGAAAAACTTTACGCCGTTGCTTACAACAGCATAACTCAGTTTAAAGAAATGAAATTTTCTGGACACCTGTGCGGTGCATACGTGCGGCAATTACTTTTGGGCAACACCGATTTCGTAAGCGAAATAGGCTCAATGTGGGATATGTTTTCCCGCATACAAATAAATACACACGGAGTTAAACATCCCTACCATGGGATATTGTTAACAACTGCCTTGTCCCAATATCCTGATAAAGAGTTTATTTTTCAGTATGACAATGAAAACCGGGAAATACTGAATGCGATGCGAAATTATTCAAGAGCCAAAATTTCTACGTTGTTTGATCTTTCGCACGGCGCTGGTGTTTTACCGGAACAGTGGCCGCATCTAATACCAGGTATAAGCTGTGGATATGCTGGCGGGTTGGGGCCTGATAATATCTCAGAACAACTTCAACTCATTGCAGGTAAAGTCGGAGACGGGGAAACATGGGTTGATATGGAAACAAAAATTCGCTCAGAAGATGATCGCATTTTTGATCTTGACAAAGTGGAAACGGTTTTGGAAATATGTAAGCCTTTTATTTAAAACAATAGAAACTAATGCTTATGTCATTCTTAACGATTGCAGGATTGGCAGCCATATACGGCGGGTTTGCCTTTATCATCCTCAGAGTATTTGGCCGTATGGATTCAAAAGACAAAAACGCACGGCGGTGGGAAAAATATAAAAGGGCGGTTGAGGCACGTAGGAGACCAGGCGCGATGATGGTAAGTCGTAGTAGTCGAAGATAACGGAAGTAAGATACCTATGGATAGGTTGTTAACCGGGAACGGACCAGCCCATCCTTAAGCCGACAATTAAGCAAACAAGCCCCTAAGCTGGTCGGGTAAGTGCCAGCATCTTTTTGCTCATTGAAAATATCTGTTGTTATCTGTGTTGTGATGGCGGAAATATCTTTAAACCTGACAATTACGTTCTGCGTATGAGGATGAGGGTTTATTTGGGATTGGAAGACGCAAAGCCACGCCGATTATTTCGGAATACACCGTTGCTAAAGGTAAAGGTTCGAATCCTTTTCACAGCACAGATAGCAACAGATTAAAAAATATTAAATAAAACAATCAAAAATTAAATCAAGTGGCAAGACAGATATTATGCCCGAAGTGCAATGAGAAGTATGCTGCTTTAGCGCAGAAGTATCGTGAATACTTTGAATCTATTGAAGGCAAAGCAAAGTCAGATTTCAGGTGTGATAGCTGCGATATTTCAATAAAGAAAGAAGATGCTTGTTTCGGCGCAGCTATTCTTCCAACAAAAAACCACTTCCAATACGAAAATCATAAACCATCAGCGTGGATAGGGAACATCATAACTCCAAATGAAAATTAAGTATGCAAAAATGGAAAGGGTTTAATCTTGTGTGCGGGGTGGGTAAAAAGAAGATGGCAAAAGATAAGGCGCGATCATTTTGTCTGATTAACACAGTAATTGAGGCAAACTAAGGAACGAGACGGCAGAAATCGTCAAAGTATCAAGACTAAGCCAACATAGAGAAAGTGAACTAATCCTTACCACTTCGCACACAGGGTATAAATATGGGAATTTTATTTTTTAATAAACGGGGCTCAGAAAAGTTATTCATCTTAAAGTAGGACTGAGCCCCATAACTTTTCTTATGGAATTGAAAATGAAAAGCGGGCACATCGTTTTATATGATGAAATAGATCATACCCTTGTGTCTCAATATACTTGGTTTTACCATACAGATGGGTATGCAATGGCAGAAGTTCCAGGGCGTCGGTGTAAAGGGCTCAAAAGGGAGGTTGTGTTAATGCATAAACTTATTATGAATACACCAAAAGGCATGGATACTGATCATAGAAACAGGAATGGCTTAGATAATAGAAGGGAAAATTTAAGAATCACAACGAGAACACAAAACAATTTTAATTCCGGGGTACATAAAAATAACACGAGTGGTCATAGAGGCGTTACATGGTTTAAGGCCGCTGGTTTATGGAGAGCGTATATAGGTGGTGTAAAAACAAGGGTTGAATTGGGGTATTTTAAAAATATCTCCGATGCTATAAAAGCACGCGAAGAAGCTGAAAAAATTTACATACAATGATAATACTGTTTATTGGAAATTTCGATCACCCATTTTGCACAGAGGTTCACCACAAATTAACCTTTGAAAAACTTGGTCACGAGGTAATTGCGTTTCAGGAAAACCGGAGCAATATCAATGATATTATTGCGCAGGTGGATTTGGTAGATATGCTGTACTGGACACATACGCATTCGTTTAGGCTTGGCCGCGATGAAGAGGTTACGCGGATGCTGGCACTTTATAAAGAAAAAGGGGTACCAACAGTTGGTTATCATTTGGACCTGTTTTTAGGGATTGAGCGGGAAAAAACTTTGCACACAGACCCGTATTGGGATCTTCAACACTTCTTCACCGTAGATAAACTTATGGCGGACTGGTTGAATGCCAATACAAAAACAAAAGGGTATTACCTGCCTGCCGGCGTCTTTGAGGATGAATGTTACATGGCAAAACCAGACAGGGAAAGATATCCGCATGAAATCGTTTTCACCGGCAGTTTGGGCTACCACAAAGAATACCCATACAGGCAAAAACTTATCGGGTGGCTACATTCAACTTATGGCAATCGATTTGCACATTACGGCGGCGGCGGTTTGCCATCCCTGCGAGGGCATGAACTCAACACACTATATGCCAGCGCAAAGATTGTCATTGGCGACACCCTTTGTAAAAACTTTGACTACCCGTACTATTTCAGTGATCGATTTTTTGAAGTCCCTGGCCGCGGCGGGTTTATGATCGCACCAAACATTCAAGGAATAGAGGAACTTTATGTGCCTGGGAAAGAAATAATCTTGTATGAGTACAATGATATGTGGGAATTAAAACTTCACATTGATGCTTACTTGGAAGCGCACGATTCAAGAGAAGAAATAAGGTATGAAGGCCATCAAAGAGCAAAGAGCGAACATACTTATACAAATAGATTGCAAACAATTTTCAATACATTGAAGCTATGACCTACTATTATGAAGTACTTGAAGGTTTTGTAAAAGCGCAGGCAAAAGCAGAAGCGAACTTTATAAATGAGTTTATTGCGGGCATGGTAGACACGGAATTTAATAAAATACCGATAATGACGCTCCACCCAATTGGTAAGCAGGCGATACATGCAGTGGCTATTCAGTTTTCTTATCCCAACAGAGACGATGTTTATTTTATTGCGGGATATGTATTCAGAATAAAAGTAGAAGAATGACTGATTATTTAAACCAGGTACACTTTGAGAACTGTTTAACCGGCCTGCCAAAGCTGCCGGCGAAATGTATCAGCATGTGCGTAACATCACCCCCATACTACCAGCTGAGAAATTATGAAGTTTCTGATACTTACTGGCCACCGTGTAAATATGCGTTGCTGGGCTTTGAAAAAGATATACCAGAGTGGACCGGCCAATTAGGGCTGGAACCAAACCCTGAAATGTATATAGCACACATGGTTCTTGTATTCAATGAAGTGTACCGCGTAATGGACGATAAAGGAACGCTGTGGGTGAATATCGGGGACAGTCATGTAGCCAGCAATATGCGCCCACATGGTGGCGAAAGAAAAAACAGAGATCAGGGCGGCATGATGAATATGCGCAGAGAATCCGTAAAGGGATTGACCAAAAAAGATCTTATTGGTATTCCCTGGCGATTGGCTTTTGCCTTACAGCAATCTGGGTGGGTGCTTCGACAAGATATAATTTGGAACAAACCAAATCCAATGCCTGAATCTGTGAGAGATCGTTGTACAAAGTCGCATGAGTATATTTTGTTTTTTTCAAAAACACAGAAATATTATTTCAATTCGGAAGCTATTAAAACACCAATAAAAGATTCAACTGTACAGCGCATGAGGCAGCAGATTGACAAACAAAATGGCTCATGCCGGGTACCAGGCAAAACAAATGGGGATATGAAGGCAGTGGGGCCGGGTAGAACTGTTAGAAAAGGAGTTGATACAAGAGGTGGTAATCAGGGTTCCGAAGTTGGTATTCCTGCAATGGGTATACATAGTGGAAATTTTGATTCTGATGGGAGTTTGATTGGAGACGGTATGGCAAATAAAAAATCCGTATGGACTATTACTACTCAAAAATTTAAAGAAGCTCACTTTGCCACTTTCCCTGACAAACTTCCTGAAACTTGTATCAAAGCGGGTTGCCCTGTTGATGGCGTTGTTTTAGATCCATTTTCCGGTTCTGGTAAAACCGCTATTGTGGCGAGAATGTTGAATAGGAATTATGTAGCATACGATATGAAGCCGGAATATATTCAGCTATCTGCAAAAGAAAAAAGAAGGCGGCTGGGAATGTTTGAACACGTAACACAAACACTATGATAAATGTAATTTGGTATAATGGAATGGAAGGAAATTGGGATTCGGGGCTGCTCAAATCAATATTTGACAAACATCCTAATCACTTCATACAGTATAACACCAAGGAAAACCTTGCAACACATCGGGCTATTGTCGTTGTTGTGGGTTGCCCGGAAGTAAAACAGTTACGAAGTTATTTGGAAACGATACGGGATGGTGTAGTTATTCTTACCAGCGAAGAAGATGCTTTTTTCCGTTGGGAAGAAGCTGTCCCAAATCATTTGCAAATATGGACGCAGTATTACTACGAACCAACAAAATACGCGATCAAAGAAAGGATACTATTGGGAGCACCAAACCGCATTAAAAATTACAAAATCAACACCCATCTTCCCAAGATATACGACTGGTCATTTATTGGGCAGGTGCAAAACCCATTCAGGCAACAATGTGTAGAAACATTGAGTAAACTGCAAAATGGTTATTTGCATACCACTGATTTTTTTGGCGGAGAAGGTGATACGGGTATTAAGTACCAGGATTATCTTGATATCCTTTGTCAAAGCAAATTTGTCATTTGCCCAGCAGGATCTATGTGCTGCGATTCTTTCCGGGTTTATGAAGCCATTGAATGTGGCGCTATACCAATAACAGACGTGCGTAGCCCGCGGGACAATGAAGATTTTAATTATTGGCAGGAGACTTACCCATCAAACGAATTAAATTATATGATAGCAGGATGGGACGAAAAGCTATTATCATGGATGCTTGAAAAGAATTATAAGCCAGCACCACAGCACTGGTGGGACAGTTACAAACAGGAACTTGAAAATAAACTATTGAATATATGAAAAATTTCGGTGTATTTACTCCGGGAGGGGCAGTTAAAAACGCAAACGGAGAAGCGTTAAAAGGGTATATGATGAAACTTACAAAAATCAACGGAGAGTATGAAATATGGCTCCCGGAACACAGAGCAAACCGGCCCGAGTGGAATATTAAAAATGGCGGCTGGGAAAAAGAAAGGTTGGCGTCCATGAAGGAGCGCATACAGCACCGCAATTCGCCAGTAGTGTACTATATCGGGAACGAAGAAGGTGACATGAGTGCGCTATGCCAAATGTGGGGCGCATCTATGGTATTGGTTGAGCCTAATGAAAAAGTTTGGCCAAACACCAAAGCGATATGGGAAGCTAATAAACTCACTCCGCCGCTGGGCTGCTTTGTTGGATTTGCTGCCAATGCCGACATCTTCCCTTCCTCTCACATGAATTACAACAGGTTCCCGGCCTGCGCGGATGGTCCGATAATTTCTGATCATGGATTCAAAGAACTTCATGATCGCGGAGATATTCCGCAGGTAAAGATTGACACCCTGGTTCAAATGGTGGGCATTGTTCCGGATTTTCTTTCTATTGACGTGGAAGGCAGCGAGTTTGAGGTTTTACGTGGCGCTGAAAAAACCTTGCGGGAGCATCGACCAATAATTTGGCTGAGCGTTCACCCTGAATTTATGTTTGCAAACTGGAAAGAATATTCCGGGGACCTTCGCCAGTGGGTAAAAGATTTAGGATACAAAGAAGAAATACTGGCCTACTCTCACGAACTTCACCTAAGATACGCACCTATATGAAAGACATGATAACCGTCCTTATACCAACGTCGCCTATACCGTCGCACCCGTCCACTGCTATACTGGATGAAACCATTTCCAACATAAGGAAATACACCGATGCCACAATCATTATAATGTTTGATGGTGTGCACGAAAGCCTTGCGCATAGAACTGAGGACTATGATGAATATAAGCGCCGGGTGCTACATGCAGTAGATTTAAAAACTTACGGGCACTGTATCTGTAGTATATACGAGCATCATATTCACCAGGCAGAAATGACAAAGCGAACGTTAAAAGATATAAACACGCCGCTTATAATGTTTTGCGAACACGATACCAGTCCTATTGGGGGCATTCCTTTCATTGATATATGTGAAATGCTGCTCAGTTCAACATTGAATTACATACGCTTTAACATCTTTCATACAATATTGCCTGAGCATGAGTATTTAATGTTATATAGATCAGCGTTTCCTAAACCAGAAATAAGGTACACGCACACTATTCAATGGAGCCAGCGTCCGCATATCGCAAAAACAAAGTGGTATCAAAGCGTGTTGTTTGATTACTTCCCGGATGGAGCCAAAACCATGATAGAGGACGTAATGCACTCTGTTGTTATAAGGAAGTATAACGAATTAGGATTTGATACATTTGGACTTGCCATATATACCCCGGAAGGTAACCAGCTAAGAAGTTACCACAGCGATGGCCGCGGCACCGATGAAAAAATTATAACTGGTTAGTTATGACGGGATGGAGCATAAAATACGATAAAGAAGATCAGCTGGAAGAAGGTACTTTTATTATGGAAGTCTCCCCGAATGTAGCTGATCAAATAATTGAGCTTTTTCAATTAGAGTTAGATTTATTGAATGGGACAACCGAAGGTATGGAAGATGGCAGGCTCAGGATTACATTTACAATGCTATCAAAAGAAAAATCTAACTTAATAAAAGAGTTTCTTTTCAGTGTTATTCAAGATCAAAACGTCAATTAATGAGAATAGGAGCAATATGCCGTTGCGATAATACGGGACTTGGAATACAGTCAAAAGAGTTTTTTGACAATATTCCCTGCAAAGCCCTGGTGATTGATGTAAGCAATATTTCTGACAGGATGGAGCAGAACCACAACTGGTACCCTAACATGACTGTTTTCAAAATTGAAAAGGTAGGCGGCTTAGATAAGATACCAAAAGATATCATTCTGGATTTTATAAAAGACATTGACGTTCTTATAACATTTGAATCACCTTACGATTATCGCATATTTGAAATGTGCCGGGAGCGGGGAATAAAGACAGTTCTGCAACTCAACTATGAATTTTTAGAATATCCCAACAAAGAGCACAACTATCCGATGCCGGATTTACTGGCGGCACCGAGCCCGTGGCATTACAGCAATATAATGCAGCCAAAAACTTATTTACCTGTACCGGTAAACACTGATAAAATAAAGCCGGCAGCACCAGCGCCGCGCCTATTCATTCATATCATTGGCAATAAAGCTGTGCATGATAGAAATGGCACCGATATATTTTTACAATCACTGCAGCACGTTAAAGAAAAGATATTAGTGGTTGTTTTCTCACAATTCAAAATGCCATCACAAACCAGAGCAGAACTAAAAATACCTGATAATGTAGATTTGGTGTTTACCGATAGAAATGCCCCGAATTATTACGAAAACTACCCCGGTGGCGTATTAGTTATGCCGCGAAAGTTTGGGGGCCTGTGCCTCCCTGCGCAGGAAGCCATCGCAGCAGGAATGCCGGTGATCATGACCGATGTTTGCCCCAACAATAAGTGGCTGCCATGGGAATGGCTCGTTCCAGCAGAATACATAACTACATTCAGGTGTAAGAAATTCGTGGATGTGTACCATGCTGACCCGGTTAAGCTGGCAGAAAAGATAGACGAGTTTTGCGATAAAGATTTTTATAATGCTGCCGTAGAAAAAACGCGAGCGATAAAACACACGATCTCGTGGGATACACTACGGCCTACTTACATGGAAATGTTTAAAAAACTTGTAGATGGATTATAGTGTTATTTTTTCAAAAGGAACCAAGTACGTTGAAGCAGCGGTCACCAATTGGGATAGGCGCATGCAAAAACTGCTTAAAGTGTGGAGCAATACAGCGGGTGGATTTAATGATAAAACAGAAGAACAGTCCTATCGCCTTATTGAAGAACTTCTGAAAAGACATAAGCGTTTAGGAAGGATGGTTAATGAGTATAAGGAGAAACAGAAGTTTGAAAAAATAAAACTTGATAACAGTGTCATTTTTCTTGAATGCACAAACTTTAAATGCAGGTATGACCCCAATGGTGTAGATATTGGCATATTGTATAAGAATTATAATCCCGGTACGCATACATGCCCTAAATGTGGTTCTGAATTGGAATCAAAAGAAGAAAGATCCGCCGATATGTTGATTTGGAATATTCCAGGCATAACATTTTCTTAATATGAATACACTAACAGAAGCAAAAACACCGGTTGCGCTCTACGACATGAGTATTGAAGATGTTAAAGAGCGGGCAGCCAAGAAACAGGAGTTCCCGAGCATATTGGCAGCAGCTAATTTTTTGGGAATGCGTCAAAATCAATTATCTGATCGCATAGGCTTAAAAAAATATGCAAGACACAGGGAAACCAAAAAAAAGTATGCAGTAAGAAAAATAAAAATACAGTCATGAAATATTTTATCGACACAGAATTCATTGAAGGGTTCCATAAACCATTATTTGGCAGACGCAGGCATTTTATTGATTTGGTAAGCATAGGTATTGTTGCGGAAGATGGGCGCACGTATTATGCAATAAGTAAGGAATTTGAACCAAAGAAGGCAAGTGAATGGGTGCAAGACAATGTGTTATACCCTATTATGCGTGATCACGGGTACTCTAAAACCCTATCATATTTACACGGGCATTTGAGTTATCACCCTTCCGCTATAAAAGATGTTCAAAAGCATTATGGCAAGACAAACGCGGTAATAGCGCAAGAAGTCGCAGACTTTATACAATGTGGCCTGTATGATGTAGTTACAAAAATTACCCGCGCCGATGCATGGCAAGAGTGCTTTTACAAAGAAGAGTTTGCCTACATTAAAAAACACAATACCTTCATCCCAAAGGAGATTTACAATAGCGGGACGGATGGCAAAGGCGCAGAAAGAAATTTCCGGATAATATATAATCAACCTGAGTTTTATGGTTACTATGCGGATTATGATTGGGTATTATTTTGCTCTTTATATGGTCGCATGATTGATCTTCCGAAAGGGTTCCCTATGTATTGCAAAGACCTCAAACAGATGGTTGATGATAAAGCAGATCACGTTTTACATTTTGGTGTAGGAACACACAGCCAGGGGAATAAATGGTATCCCTATAATATGCAAGAAGCCATAAAGTGGGTAAAAGATCATCCCCTGTACCCTAAACAAAAAGATGAACACAATGCCTTGGCGGATGCGAAATGGAACAAAGAATTATTTGATTTTTTAGAACGTATATAATATGCTTTTAAATATCATACACCTGAACGAGTTCATGTTTGAGCCAGAAAGTGAGCAATGCATGGTGGCTCGTAAAAGAAAAGGCGCTTTGTTGAAGGAAATAATTGAACAAGGCATAGAGCCAAACTGGTGGGACGGCGTTATTTTAACCGATGCCAAACCAAAAGAGAGTATTTCTGCAGCGCATCGGCTGATCGTAGGAATGGCAAAAGCACTGGCCTTGGAGTATATCTGTATTGCTGAGGATGATGTCAGGTTTACGGCACCGGGCGCATGGGAGCACTACCTAACCAACATGCCGGCAGAATTTGATTTGTACCTGGGGGGTGTCAGCGGTGGCCAGATCCTGCCAGACAGAACCGTTGAAAACTTTTCCGGGCTATTTTGCTACACTATACACAAAAGATTTTATGACGCCTTCCTTGCAGCAGATCCAACCAAGCATATCGATCGGGAATTGGGTAAGTACAATAATGAAGCCTTATACGAACGGCTGGGCAGAAAACCAGTATTCCTGGTATGTGATCCTATGGTAGCAATAACACAGGACGGGTGGAGTTACAACAAAGGAGAGGTAAGGAATCACGCGAAGCACTGGAAGCCGTATGAATTATTCAAATAATCAATAATTCGTGTCTAAATATTCGTTTAACCGCTTTCTCAATGTTTCAGTTAATTCCCTTTGTGACTTTAATATCCTGCAAAGGTGACTACGGCTAACATGAACCGCCGCAGCTATTTCCAGAGCAGGTGTTTCGAGGCTTTTAATATGTAAACTGAACGCTTCATTAACAGTGAAGTCGGTTTTTAGCGCTTTTTGCAAAAGTGTTTCAGACATAATATTTTTACGTTGCTGCAACAAAATTAAGATAATGGCTACAAAAGTAATGTTACAGGACCCGCTTTTTAATGAGTTTGTATTTGATGTGATAGTTCATTCTACCGCCAAAGAGAGGACGAAATTATCCAATAAGGAAAAAAGAAATCTTAGGTCTGCTACTACTACTAAGCACTTTGTGAATAAAACAACTATTGATGAGAAGCTGATCTTGTTGCAAAAATTGGGGGTTTCTTATGCTGTAGTCATACAAAGAGTAAAAACATTAATGCCCCACCAGTTAAAGAAAATGTACAAAGATCATAAGAGCGAACTCACAGAGGAAACCATAAGCGATTTATTGCAAACAAAGTTATTCGTAATGACTGATAAAAGAGTGTCGTATTTCCTCAACCTTATGGATGCTGCATGCCATTCAGAAACCTACATGCTGAATCGAGATTTTTATTTAATTGGAAATGAAATGAATTACAAGGATTCGCCATATCCATCAAACATAGAAATTAATGAAGGGTTGCAGCACCAACGGGTAATAAACAAGTTTTTGCTTTCTGGATTTAATGCATTGCGCGATGTTCAGGGGAATACTAAAATAGGTGATCTGGACTTAAAAATATTAATGTACTTGTTCCTGAAAAAAGACAGGTATATGTATAGAACAGACTTGAATAAATATTTCCGGTATCAGTACAAAATGACCATACTGGCTGCGGCGCTTAAAAGGCTGCAAATAGCTGCTCATATTGATGCGTCACCACACTTTGACAAAGTGCCATCATATATGATCACCAGCACCGGAATTGACGTTGTTTTATCTTTCATTAGGAAGGTAATGACAGATACATTGGAGTATTGAAATTAATTTTGGTAATATCATAAATAGTTATCACCTTCACAATGCAATATTTTTCACACTTTAAAACGTTTTGAATGAAGAAACTGCTCTTACTGGCTATCACAGCCGCACTCAGTCTCACCGTTCAGGCAAAGCCGCCTGACAAATCAGAGCACTCTATTATTTTTGTTATCGAAAAAGCGCCGCAGTACCAGGTTGCCGACCTCGTTGCTATCGGTCCGACGATACCAGCCGTGGAAGTAAAACTGGATGCTCCCATTGTTTCCCCGGCCACGGAATTGGCCATTGCACCCCTGATGAATGAGAAGCAGCCCGTAAAAAGGCGATGGCGAAGTAATACGGATGCAGATGAAACTTTCAAAGATGTAGGCACCGCAGGCACGCACAATCAGTATCTACGCGATCATATCCCCGTTTAACATTTTTCATATATCAATAGCAGTTAGTTTTGGTTTAGGCTGGTTCGGTTTTTCCGAACCAGTTTTTTATATTTACACTTCATCAAAATTCAAAGTAATGCAATGGTTTCCCTTCCGAAAGGATTGTACGGGTTGCCGCGTAGCATAATAGGTAGTAACAGTGCGCCGGGCTCATTCCCCGATTGTAGCGGTTCATCCCCGTAGCGGCGACCCATTTTTTATGGCAATATAATTGTATCTTCATTTTTAAAATCAAAATCATGGACAACAAACTTTACCAGGTCTATACCTCTAAAGAGGGCGGCCAAACCAGCTATTATTTTACTGATGCCAGCACCGATGAAATAGCAGATCGTGAAGCACTGAAAGCGGCTTCCAAGTTTTTCGGTATATCTGAACCCACTATCGAAAAAATAGAAGTGGAGAAGTTCAGGGGATTGCCGAAAAATGCACCTGCAGCATACAAATGGTTTGCTGGACCAGAAGGTGCCTTCGAAAACCCAACGCCCGCCCTTGATGAACCGGCAGAGGTAGTGGAAGAAGAAGTTGTTGAGGATAAGAAAGAAGGAAAAAAAGCTGCACCTAAAAAAACGGATGCAGCTAATGGGAAATCAAAAACCAAAAAGAGTTAAACCGTATTATATAACGTCGCCCCCACAGATGTAATAATTGCACTGACACCGGTGGCGGCGTTAACTACCTTGTAACAGATATAGTCCCCCTGAGCTATATCGACGATATTTACCAAATCAGAGAAACTACCCGCAGCACTTCCTGCGGGTATTACTATTTGCAAGGCTGTATCGGCCTGGTTCTTTCTCAAAGTAATTGTGAGGCTGCCGGTTACCGGTTGGCTGCTGCGAGTAACCACAATGAGGCTGCTGATCTTACTTGCAAGAGTGATCACAAATGCCGTATCAAGTTCAATCGTCGTAAATGTGGACGATTTACCGCTTACCTGATTGTAGGTAGTAGTGCTCAGCGCAACACCGCCAGCTGCGCCCCATGCAGCGGACAAAGGAGATTTCCAGTTATCCGTGGTAAAGAGTTGCTTCAATTGGCCAATGGTGACGCGAAACAAAAAGCCGGGAGTAAATTGATCTGTGTCGGGGTTTACGGGTAAACCAGGTGACCCATCTTCCGCGGGGGTTCCCACTACCCACAGCATTTCATCGTTGTTCAACTCATTGAACGTTAAGCTGGGGTATTCAAAAATCATTTTGTTTGCCATAAAAAAAGTTTTAACTGTAGAAAGTGCCGCCTCCTGTGCTGTTTAAAAATATGCCTCCATCCCAATTTATCCAGAGATTCGAGTCCTGATCAGCCGGCAGGAAAATATCTTCCTGAAAAACAGTTTCGCAGTTGTCGTTTATCGCCTGCACAGTGTACCTGGTATCAAAGGATAAATCCGAAATAGTTTGTGGCGTATCAAGTGTACCATCGGTGGCTACGTCAATGTTTGCTGCCACGGTGGTCCAGCTTTCATCCAAATAGTATTTGTACCGCAGAGAAATAGTTATTGGTGCTGACAGGGGCGGTAGAAAATTCAGTTTGGTGATTTTGTACGACAGCACTATAATTAAATTTAATAGGAAAACCAAAAATAGTTACTTTTACCGTGCATTCGTGGAAAATTTTAATACTGGTATGATAGAGCAGATGTTTGTAGTGGCTTTTATTGTGTTTGCTATTTACATAACCATGCAAGAGGGTATGATTTTCGAGTTCATACCAAAATTGTTTAAATGGGTTCCGGAGCATTGGCAGCAGCCTATTTATTCCTGTGTAATTTGCTGCACTTTTTGGCATGGTATGTACGTTTATTGGATTGTGTATGGTAAGAGTTGGCCGGATTGCTTTTTGACCATAATAGCAGCGATGGGAATAAATACTGTGTTCGCGAAAATGTTCCCAAAAGAGGATGATGAATAACGGCGGTTCTTTATTTATATTTTAGCAAACGGTCGCTCAACCGGGGATATTTTATAACTGAACCGCCTTTTTAAATTTTTACCTATGTGTGGATGCACAAAAAACAAAAAGAAAATTACGCCGGTTCAAATACCGGTTCCTGAGTTTCAGGAAGTAAGTTCTCAGCAGGTTGCAAACCAGCAGGTACAGCAGCAAAATATCCAGCAGAAGCAGCAAAAAGCAATTCTTCCTAATAAACGCTTAATGTACCGCAAGCATGGCTAAATATTCACAGAAATTGTTGGACGTAGCACAAAGACTGCAAGACCAGTATTTGCAGGATTATGCCAAATCTGACGAATTCTTTTCTTTAGAGGACTTTGCTTATTGGGTAGGGGTTGTCTTTGCAAAAATGGCTGATGATACCGCCGCCGCTATTTATACGGCAAGCAGATCGGAAGTTGGTATAGGGTTGATCACATTCCCACAGGAATGGTGGCGCTCCAAAGCCTACGAAATAAAAAAGGAAGATGGGAAACGGTGGGTTGACCTGGATATTTCTTACGCATCTTTCACCTACGATACCCAAAACTCAGGGCTCCAATTATTAATACCCGACGAAGATGCATGCGGAAGTTTCATTCGTACTACGATTACCGAAGTGTGGCAATTAAATCATGTCACCAGTTCCGATATAATTTGGTGGTATGTGGAAGATAACAAAATCCGCTTTAAGGTTAGCGGGGATTGTAATTGTAAAAAAATAAAACTGTTTTACATTCCTACCACCGAAGATGAAAACTTTGCTCTTCCAAAATCACTGGAATTTCAGATTGCTACAACTGCATGGCAATTTTTGAAACAAGCTGAGCAGGGAATTATTATTGATCAAACCAATGATCAAAACCGTAATAAGAGCCCGCAAACCGAATCAAATTTAAAACAGACGCAACCGGTAACGCATGGATAACGAATGCCCATCATATACACTCAAAGATGTTGTTGAGCAATATTTAATCCGGAAATACAATAGCCGGTTAAAACACTTTGCCGCTTTCTTTAGTATAGCCGGAGACGTGTACAAAGATCTATTTCGCAATATCCTTCCTTCTGTTATCAGCAAATATGTAGAAGTTATCCAGCCAGAGGATCTGAACGTAGACCCTTATCCTTATATCCTGAAACCAAAAGGAATGGACCGCTTCATTTCCGTTTCTGTGACGAATTGTTACGGGAAACTGGTGCAGCTTATATACAATGCCAACCTGAACGTATTTACCAAACCGGTAAAGAAAAAAACTTGTGGGTGCGTCACTACTGATTTGTGTGACTGCATAGATAACCTTACAGTGGTTATCACTCCAAAAGAGATAGACGGTACAACCTACTATGTAAAAGTATGGGTGCAATGCTGCGCAAACGGCGACGTTATGCAATACAGCGAAGTACCAGTAGCGAAGTATGGCACCATCGGCGGAAGTTACAGCAATGACTACGGCGACGATTATGATATAATCAGCGAAACGGATAACATCGTTGTGCTTAAGTTCACCAAAAATTTGGGAAAGGTTACAACCAAAGACTGCGGCTGTGTAGAGGATACCCCGGACAATCAGGCTGTGATCTACGAAACTTGCTGCAACTTTCTCCCTATAAAACCTGATTGCTGCAAAGAATGGTTCAAAAGGTATCGTAGAAACGCTGTGTGTGGGGAAATAAAATTCAGTGAGTGCGGCACCAAGATATACCTGAAAAACGTTATCCCGGATAAAGGGGATTATGTCGTGCTGAGTTATCAGCCGATGGTAGGATATTGCGGCCAGGAAATACTTGTTCCTGAATATTCAAGAAAAGCGCTATGGAGTGGAATAGAAGAAGAATCGAATATTTATAACGACAGGGTTTCAGACAGTTCAAAACAGTTCAAAAGGAATAATCACCGGTCAGAGAGGATAAATTTGTTCGAATATCTTAACCCGATGCATGCAGATCGGGCATTTGAAGTTAACTCAGAAATTAAATTTTAAATCATGCCAGGAGAATCAGCAGCGATTGGTGCAGTATTGGGTACGGTGCAAACAGTTGCAGGTTTGATAAATGCAGACAAAGCAAAGCAGGAAGCCAAACGCCTACGTAATTCCCGTCCCAAATATGATATCAGCCCGAATGTGGCCAGCGAAGTTTCATTAGCTGAAAGTGAATTGGCAAACGGAATGAGTGCTGCAGCTACACAGGCATACGAAACAGGGATTGACAAGGATCTTTCTTCCACAATTGACGCCATCCTTAAAAGTGGCGGAACCCCCAATAATGTAGCCCAAGCATTTGACAGCAGCGCAGAAGGCCGTCAGCGCCTTGCTCTTATGAAGGACAGCCTTCGCCTTAATCACGTTAATAATCTTGTGTCGGCATATCGTAATCAAAATACAGAACGTGACAAGCAGTTTGAATTTAATGACTGGATGCCATGGGCGGATGATGCGCAGGCAAACGCACAGGCCAGGCAGAGTGCCAGCAGTCAAATATGGGGCGGAATTAATACACTCGGTAATGCGGCAATGTCTTTTGCTGGTACTAAATTCCCCGAAGTAGGAGGCTCAGGAGCTCCGGCAGCAAGTACTTTTCAGCCCATACAGGAAAATAACCCTGTTAGGATAGCGGCACCTTACGACCCTAATGTTATAGTGGGCGGCGCGTATGATGGAAAACCGGGGCTTACTATGCCACCGGGATATAGTAATTTCATAGGGCCAAGAAACCCATATTAACAAAAATGGCAAGTGTTACCAATTATACAGGAAATGCCGGGCTCGGCGCAGGTGCAAATCCAGATATTCCCGTAGTCGCACCTAACGCAAATCTGGATGTGATTAACCAAGCTGTAACAGGAATGCGCAATCAGGATTATGAACGCAACCTTAAATTATACGACCAAAAAATTAAGGACCGTGACACTCTGCGGGAAATGTTGGCAAAGGGGATAACTGCCAGTGGTGAGATCGATGAACAGGACAGGGGTATATATGACGAGGCAGAGAAAAAAGCGATTGACGCCTTCCATGCGATCAAAGATTTGAACGATCAGGGAGCGATAGAAAAGTTTTACAAAGAGTCTACCAGGTTAAGCGATATCGTGACCCATGCGCAGGAGCGCAATATGAGTTTAAAGCAATTGCAGGCAGAACGCGCAAAAGAAACGTTGCCATATAAACAGAAGGAAATAGACGACTTTATTGCCATGCAACGTGGTAAGGGATTTGATTCCCGGATTGACCCATTTCAACGGCAATTTTCCTTTTCTACTGACCCGATAATGAAACTATATAGCACTGCTTCCAAAAGTTACGATTCGGAAGATGGGCTGTATCATTATGATGATGTGGTAGGAGATTATGCCACTACGCTTAAGAATACACAAAGCAGGTATCTTGAAAATGGTGAGGTTGCGGAAGATATGCGCCAACTCTTTGATAAATTTCAGCGCACCAGTCCCCAGCAGCAAAAAGCCGCTCTCGATGCCATGGACGCGCAAATAGACAGGTACAATTCCGAAACCGGGAACAACGTTGCTCATGTTTTGCGGGAAGAAATAAAGGACGCCAATGGCCGCGTTGTAGGTGTTGCACTGCAGGAGCAGATACCAGATTTTGCCGCGAAATTTGCACTCTCCAATCAAAACCAATTTTCCACACAGGCTAAAACTTTCAATGATAAGGTAGGTACATATAAGGTAAACATGCAAAAAGCTGCTACCGATGCATGGTATAAACAGCAGAAACTTGGCATAGATCGGCAAAAAGCCGGCGCGTATTCCGCAAATGTTGCATCGCAGATCCGTGCCAGGGAGAAAGGAGACGAGCAGGATAAATTTATTGTGGATATTTGGAATAAGAACTTAACCAGCCAGCCGTTAATTACAACTGTTCCCACAAAAGATGGTAAAGGTGTAGGGGGTAAAGGTGTCATGTTTGCCCCAATAAAGGCAAGCAGGTCGCTTCCTATAATGAATTTGGACGGCAAGCCTTTAAAACCAATTGGAGCCGTACCGGTATGGTCCAAATATGACGAGAAAGGGCAGCCGGCTAAAGACGCCAAAGTGTTGTACTATGAAAAAGGAGAATACAAGCCGCGGTATTTCTTCCAAGGTAAGGAAATGACAGTAGGGGATGCCCAAATGCTGTATAATGTTTACAGGGGACGCTATAAGCAGAAAAACAAAACTAACTACGACAAATCATTCGAAGATTTTGTAAAGGAAGGCATACAGAATCAGGATTTTAAAGTAGTTTTAACAGGAGCCGATGGCAGCGTAGATGAAGATGTTTCAAAAGCCGCATTACTCATGCTTTCAAACCAAAAGACAGGTAAGGGTGAAATGGGTGTCATTGATATGCCAGCCGACGAATATATACCTGAACAATAAAAAATTATGGCCACCTCTATAAGAGATAATAAAGGCAAATCTGAATTTTCCGACTTACTAAACCAGTCAGGGGCAGACGTGCAAACCCGTAAGAAGGCAGCGGAACAACAAAAGAAGGAGCCTGTTAAATCTGGTTTTTCATCCGACCTGGACGAAGCCGCCAGTGAATTAAAAAAAAAAGATGGTGGTACTGGCTCAAATACACCTGCGCCGACATCTGGCAACAAATCCGCTGGTGATTATAGCGAATTCACAGACCTGCATAAATTTACTCCCCCCGAAGTAAAAACGCCGCCGCCATCACCAAAGAAAACCTTCTATGGTAACATTCTGCAAAAAGTAGGTTATGTAAAACCTCAAATCGGGGCCGATCCTGTTTTACCACAAGACTTGTATAAGGGGCAGCAAAAGACCCCTATTGGCGTAACAGTTCCCGTTACACAAACCGCCGAGCAGGTACAGGAAGAAATATTTAAAGACCCCAACAAAGTCGCCAAACTGAATAAAGATGTAAGCGATTATTATGATAAGGAGATTGCTGCCGAAACCAGTTTGAATGATACCAAGATTCCTTTAATGGCCGGCATGACTGCTCTTCCAATGAAGGTTTCTGATAAAGGGAAACAATTGATTGAAGAAAAGGCAAAAGCCCTGAATACCATTCGCACCGACTTGGGGATGAAAATTGCAGGCACTATTCCAGTTGTATCATTAGCAAAAGACGTTCGCGGTGTTCCTGATCTACAAACAGAAGTAGTGAAGATGGGGAAAATTGGTACGGAAATGATGAAGTATCTTTCTACCAATGATTACGATATTCTCCGTACCGGTGTTGCCCCAAGCAAAAAGAAGGATGCGCAACTTGTAGGAGCCGAAGCACGTTTAAATTTTATTGGTTCAGAACTGAATAAAAAAGCGGCAGCGATAGCACAAGATCCGGAAAAGGCAAAAGCCTTTCAATTGTACATGGACGGGAAGGCGACGCCGGCACAAAGAAATCTTCTTGACTTTGATACGCAAAACCTGATCGATGAATTTAACCTCATTCCAAAAGTATATAACGAAATTGAACATGCTAACCCCGAAGTAAGAAAGGGTACTTTAAAGAAAGCTATCTTCAATCAGTTATCCAACCAGTTTGGCACTAATCAGGGGTTTTTGGGTATGGAAGGATGGAACGCAGAACAGTTGAATGCCGTTATTACTGATTATAAAAAGAAACTTACCGACCCGCGGGATATACAAATACTTGATCAAATATCAAAGGAAAAGGAATTGGGCACCTTGACTGGTAATAATCAGTCATGGGCAATGAAAGGGACAAAAGCATTTGCAGATGTTTTTATTCAGACTGGTAAATTTCTTAAAAACACCGCACTCCGTGGCGCCATGGTCCCGAATGCAACGGAAATATGGGAACAACATTTGGAATCATTGCATCAAGCCGATCGGGATAAAACTACAGTTACTTCTACTTTCAAGCCAGACAAAAAAACTTTCTTCTTAAATGAATATGTAGACCCGGACCCTAATAGCAATAATTTTTTAAAGACTGTGAAGAACCAGGGTGAAATGGATGGCAGTCTCTTGGATAAAGTTTTTTACAGTGCGGCAAGTGGTGCAGGCCAGCTTGCAGGTCAGGTCGCTATGGCAGCTTTGATACCGGAACTTCACGCAGGTAAAGCAGCTGAGTTTATCAGCAAAGTAGGTATTCCTGCTTTCACCATGTCTTACAACAACAACTATAAACAATCCTTTGATGTTGTTGGGGTAAATGAGCCGTGGAAAAACCTGCTTTATTCTACTCTTACTTCCAGCTATGAAGGTGCCACAGAATTATTGGGAAATCCATTGGCGCAATCCCGGTTTTTAGCTTCCGGTTTTAAAAAGGAGATTGGTGCGTTTGTTAAGGATCTTTCTCTTGAAGGGCTGCAAAAAATGGGCAAGACTGAGTTTAAGGAAAAACTCAAAAACATTGGACTGGAAGCATTGAAGGGTGTTGGCCGTGGTGCAGTTGAGGCAAGCGGTGAAGCGAATGAGGAATATGTGAATGAATGGGCAAGTGGGCTTACGCAAATGGTATTTAATCCGGATTATACCAATATTTCAAAAATCAGTGATCAGGCAAATCAAACATGGGTAGAAACTTTTGCAAGTATGGCTTTCATGCCCGGCGCTGGTGTGGTAAAAGGTATAAAGAGTGGGCTGGGTAATAAAAATGGACAGGATGCGATCACCTTTTTGGCACAAAACCGTTCCGATGCTATTGATAATATCTATGAGTCTTTGAATGTAGGTGAGTTGAGCCAAGAAGAAGCAAATCAAAAGATACACCTGGTAAATGTAGCAGGTATGGCCTATGACCAAACCAACAAGGCCGCCACCCTGAATGAATTACTTTCCGGCAAACGTATATCCAAGGCAGATCATGCTTTTGTTACTATGGCAAGAGCAAATGAAATCCAATTGGATAACCAAATAAAGGAATCGCAGGCCAACGGTGACACCGCTCATGTATCTATGTTGGAAGCGATTAAAAAGGATTATGTTTCTATGCGCGAGGCAGTGTTGAGTAGTCAAATGTTTATTGACCCTGTTACCGGTATTCCAGCCGTTCCGCAGGTGCCACCAAGTCCTGCCCCGCAGCCAAGCGCCGAAGAATCCCCACAGGCGGCCCCCGCTCCCCTTACAGAAGATGAAAAAAAGGATTGGAATGAATTAAGCCTGGAAGAAAAGAGAAAGTTGGCTATCGCCAACCTACCTGCCGAGGAAGTGGAAAATTTGGAAGAGGCGGAGATTGCAAGGATTGCAGATGAAAACGCCAAATATCTTCTTGCAAAAATGCGGGGGCAGGACATTTCAAGAACGGTGGAGTTAAAACCAGAAACCACAGTTGTTAAGCCCGACGTTGAACAGGTATCAGACAATCGTGTGCCGCCGTCTCCATTGGGACAGCAGGAGAAAAAGGATTGGGCAGCATTGAGTCTGGAAGATAAAAGAAAACTTGCTATCGCTAACCTCCCTGCAGAGGAAACAGAAAATAAAGAAGAACAGGAAATATCTGCCATAGCCGATGAAAATGCTAAGTATCTTCTTGCACGTATGCGTGGAGAAAATATCTCACGTCCCGTAAATCTTCCAATTGAAAAGGAAAAGCCACCAGTTCAGCACAATGTCGCTGAGGCTAAGGCTGTGCCAAAGGTTAGCAAGGTAAAGGCGATTAATCCTGATCACGCCAAAACATTCGAAACTCTTAAAGATGATATCAATGATAACTGGCTGGAACCTCAGAACGCAAGGCTAAGAAAACTATTTGACCAGGTACCATTTGCTGATTTCCAAAAAGAATACGACGCAGTTAAGGATGAATATTTTAAAAAAATTGGAGAAGCTGCAAAAATTGCCGCTACACCAAAAGCTGAGAAACTAATCACTGAAAATCAACAAACAACCTCTACTAAACCCCCAACGGTAGAAAACAACCCCACAGAATTATGGAGAATTACCAGAAGCGAATATGAAGCAACACCTGGTTTCAAAAAATACTATGGGAAATTAGAGGGCGATAATAAAAATGCCGCTTTGTCTGTACATACAGTAGAGGTAGAGGATGCTATAAAAGAAGGGTATTTCGAAGTAGCTATTAAGGACAACACTTTAACACCTGAGAAAGTAAAAGATATTATAGAAAGTGCTGGTTTAGAAATTCCGAAAGAAATTTTAAATGTTTCTTCATCAATTAAAAATACACAAAATGAAAGACTACAAGAACGACAATCCTCCAAAGAAGGGGAACCCGAAGGCGAACGGTCCAGCGGTGATAAAGGCGACGGAACATCCGCGGATATCACCGGGGACGACAACAACCAGTCCGGGAACAAAAAAGGATTAAAAGGCGACGGTGCGGGGGCGGATAGTGTCCCCGCACCTAAAACCATTGGTGCAACCAATCCTTTGCAAAAAATAGTTGAGGATTACGATAATTCTGAAAAGGACACTTTTGATGATTTTGTAAATAATATAGAGGAGTATGCTATTGAAAATGATATTTCAGAGTTGCTTCAAGCTGTTGAGGATTATCGTAAAGATCAGGAAGATGATCGCCGCTTAAAAGGAAGAGGAGACATGGATCAGGCTGAGACCAGGTTTATGACAGCAGTGGTCCAATATGATATTAGTTCAAATCAAAATACAGGAAATGAAAAAGATAACGAAGCACCAGACCTTAAAGCTATTGAGGACCAAGCAGCGGATGCAGAAGCTAAAGGAGAGGATGCAAAAACCGAAGGAGACAAGCAAGCAGTCATAGCAGCAGCCGATGCGGTTATAGATGCAGTGGATACCATTCTTGCCGGAACTCCTGAGCAGCAGGCAAGAACCAAAGGTGAAAAGGTAGTGAACGGTACTGTTGTTAAAAGACAGAACGTTGTTCCGGCAGCCTTGGGTAAGCCTGTTGAAATCTTATTTTCAAAAACAGAAAAGCAGCCGGGTAAATATGCAGTTATTGATTTGCCATATTTGCAGCCCAGCCATAAGAGCGGAGTTGTAAATGAAAAACACTTCATACCGGAAGCGCAGCCCCGCGATCGCGGGGGTCTGAAAGTTCTGCAGAACGAGGCCAAAGCAAAAGCGGACAATTTGGATCCCAACCAGCTTGCCGATAATAACATCGCTTATTTTGGTAGCCCCATTGTAAATGCCAGGGGCGAAGTGATACAAGGTAACGGGCGTGCTGAGGCGATTGATTATTATTACAACAACAATTCCGATGATACCAAAGGTTACCGGAAGATGGTATTGGCCAAGGCTGCGGAATTGGGTATCAGTCCTGCGGAAGTTGAGGCAATGCAAAACCCTGTTCTTGTTCGTATGGTGGATGTTTCCGACGAAGAAGCTATTTTATTGGGGAACCACACTTCTTCTGAACTTGAAGATGTAAAACAAAAGAATGCTGATGTAAAAGCCGCGCTCGGGAAAGTAAAACAATCAGACCTGATAGCCTTGTCAGGACTTGTTAGTAGTCGTATTGGTGATGAAAACACGTTGAAGGGCGCTATTCGTGAAAACGCAAAAGCTATACTGGATCTGTTGATGAATGCCGGTATCCTGAGAGCAGATAACAGGGAGCAATATTTATCACAGGAGGGAGTAACGCCAGAAGGTATTGAGGCTGCTTACAATATTGTGCGTGAACTTTTGTTTGAAGGTGGCGCAAATGATTTACCAGGGAAGTTTGATAATCTTCCCCAATTGCAAAGGGAAGCTATTGAAAAAACCATCCCCGCTATTCTTGGCAACAGGGAACTAAAAGAGCATATTCAAAAGGCTATTGAAATCCTTCATGAAAAAAATGAAAGTGGTATACCTTCTTTTGGTACATGGGAAAGGCAGATGGATATGTTCAAAGGTGGCCAGACGCCGATTGATACATACGGACGCGAAGATCTTGCACTTGCAAAGAAACTTGATCAGGCAAAAAATCAAAAAGAGATTGCTACCACGATTAAGGCAATGGCAGAAGATATGTCTGGCGCTCCCGCCAGTTTGTTCGATCCAGAAAAACCACCTATGCCTTTTAAAGATGCTTTGATCAAAAACGGCATACTTACTGAAAAACAAACGGAAAAACAGAATGAACCAACACCGACAGAAGTTAAATATAATGTGGGTGATTATGTAGGATTTTCTACGCCATCGGTTGTATACGAAAATGGCCAACCAAAAACTATACAATCAAAATTAAGAGGTAAGGTCATTGAAATAAAATCTAATGGCGATTTATATTTAAGAGTTGCGGAAAGGGGGTATTTTACTATAAAGCAAAGTGAAGTATTGACGGAACCGGTAATACAACCAGAGCAGAAACCGAAATCAGAAAAACCAAAGGTTGAATATGCGCACCCCATATTAAAGAATTTGTCCGATTTGTACGATGCTGCAACCGATGATTTTAACCGTGATCGTGTTGCTCGTGAGTTAGCCGTGTCTCTATCAGGGGACAGCAATAAAAAGTTGCGCCAGGAAATAATGACCGCTTTAACTGGTGTTAAAACACCTATTTCAAAAAGCGGCATGAGTGCCATTGAAGAACAGTTTGAGAAATGGATTTCAGAAAACAAGACTGTACAGCCCAAGCAGGAAACAGCACCACCACCCACTAAGCATCAAATCAGGAAACAGCATATAAATGAAAAGCTGAAAAAGACAAAGGGAGATATTGACGATGCTTGGAAGGATTTTGAAAAAGGTGATAACCTGCTTACTTCTGGCGGACTCGACCCTAAAAAGATTGAAGCCGGAACTAAACTTATAGGTTTATATATCAAAGCTGGGGTGTATAAATTTATAGATATTGCCACTGATGCGTATGAGCGTTATGGTGAAAAATTGAAGGATCTTTTTACCGAACTTAAAGCGGTGTATTCCGCTTATTATAATACACAGGCCAGTGATGAAGAAGCTGAGCAGATGGACGCTAACATACGGTCTGTGACATTTGATGACATTAAAAACGACAACGATGTATCTGATCAATCAGGAAGTAGCGAATCAAATCGCGGAAACTCAAACAATGCTCTATCCGGAAATGAAAAAACTGTTTCAGGCAAACGAAAAACAGGCAGAAAAGATAGAAACACGAATGCGCAAGGAGATAGCACAGAAAGCGGGGAGCCAAGTGGCGAGATCAATGGTAGCGTATTCTCCCCTGCTATTGGAGAACCTGGCGATCAGCAATTACCTCCGCCAGTTACAGGATTACAGTCTGAGGACGGAAATGCCGGAGTTGTTGACGGCAGAGGAAACAGCGTTGATGGCACAACGGGACTTCCGGCTGACCAAACAAGAAACAATGACGCTGATAAAAATGCTGCGGCAAGCGCAGGGAACTTTGCAGAGAGAACCGCAGCCCGCTTAGTATTGCAGAAGGAGGCAAATGCACGCGGCATCCCTGTTAAGTTAATGGACCGGGATAATATTTCCGAAAGCGTTCCTTTCCTGTTCCCTGAGCAGCAGGATGATGTATTTAAAGCTGAAAAAAGGTTTTACGGCGAAAACCCTGGTAAGGGAATGATGTTTACCAACGGCACCGGTACCGGTAAAACATTCACCGGTTTGGGTATTGCCAAAAGAATGGTTGACCGGGGAAAAAGGAATATTCTTATAGTTACGCCTTCGCAGGAAAAAGTTAATGATTGGGCGAACGATGGTAAAAATTTGGGGTTAAATATTGTCCCAATTGAAAATACCAAAGATGGCGGTAAAGAACAGGCTGTAACAACATTTGCGACTTTCCGGCAGAACGAAGAATTATTGAAGCGTGATTGGGATATGATCATCTATGATGAAAGTCATAGGATAATGGAAAGCAATAAGGGAGAATCTTCCAACACCACATTGCTGCATTATGAAATGAGTAATAAAAATCCAGATACCGCCTTTTATCGGATTAGCAGTGTTCATCCTACTTGGAAAAAATATAAAGAAGTTTCCCAATTGTATAGGGAAGCAAATGCCTCATTAAATGATGATACTGCACTTAATCCGGAACAAACGCAAAAGGACGTTGAGAAGTATAGAAAGCAACTTGAAGATTTAGACGCACAAAAGGAATTGCTAACACCTTCTCTGCGTGCTCGGGCTGAACGTGCTGCAGCAAATACCAAAACTGTTTTTCTTTCTGCTACGCCTTTCAAAATGCACTTTAATCTTCGCTATGCGAATGGATATTTATTTGATTGGGGTGGAGAAACGATAACAAATGATCGCGGAAGCCGGGTAGATCCTGAAAGCAGGTTTTATCTTGAAAATTTCGGAAGTGCATATGAATGGAAATATCATCGCTTGCAAACTAAAACTGATGCATTGCCGGAAGCAATCGCCATGCAGGAAATTGAATTTTCAGAGAAATTAATGAAACAAGGCTCTTTGAGTGGCCGCGCAATTGTTTCAGATAAAGATTATTCGAGAGAGTTTCCCATAGTAGCCGGTTCTGGTTCTAATACTTTTAATTCAGAATTGTTTAACCGGGGTTTTGGAAGCATATACGAATATGAGAAAAATGAGTTTTCGGATTTACGCGATGCCGCACATAAAATATTTTTCAACTATAACTATACCACACAGCTATTCGAGGCATTAAAAACCTCTATGGCTATAAAGAGAATACGGCAGCATTTGGATTTGGGCAGAAAGGTTGTTTTATTTCATCGCCGGCGACAGGCAAATGTAAGCCCACCGTTTGCCAGAATACTGGACCAAACATTTGTAAACGCCACTGCCAAAAAAGCTGAGGGGTTAGCGACAGCTGCATTGTATGGGCAAACCGATGCTATACCTAAGATAAATGAGGAGTACGATAAAACTATTGAGCAGATTGAAAAGTTTAAAGAGCGGTTCGCAGAGCTTTTGGAATACGAGCAAACGTTAAATTATTCTTCCGCTGTTGACCAAATAAAAAATGCTTTCCCTGATACTGCCGTTTTTGTAAATGGTGATGTTACAAAAAAGAACAAATCAAAATCTATCAAGGATTTTAATACGGATGGTAGCGAAAAGGATATCATCTTGGTGCAAGAAGAATCCGGGAAGGAAGGTATTTCATTGCATGACACTTCCGGGCAGCACCAGCGGGTTATTATAAGTCTGAGTATGCCAAACAGCACTATTACTGCATTGCAAATAGAAGGTAGGATATTCCGGCTGGGGCAGGAGAGCGATGCGATTTTTGAATATCTTTTGCTGGGTCTTGATCTTGAAACAGCATATTTCGGACAGAATTTCAATAAGAAGCTAAGCACAACAGAAAATTTAGCCGTTGGCGGCGCTGCCAGAGATTTAATAAGATCATTCGCAGAAGGTGTTTTATTCAATGCTCATACCGATGCTCCCAATACTGAACAAGGGAAGGGTGGTAAAGGATTTGATAAAATGGAGGCCAGTGTAACTACTGAGTACCAAAAAGCACGGCTGGTATACAGTACCAACCAAACAATGCGCGGGAAAAGAGATCAACGGGCTGGGGTTGATTATTTTGCTACTCCCGAACCATTGGGGCAAAAGATGATGGAATGGGCGATGTTATCTTCCGGTGATCATGTTCTGGAACCAAGTGCAGGGCATGGAGCGATAGCGATGTGGGCTCCAACTTCCGCAGCACTTACCGCTATTGAACCAGCGTTTGATCTTTATTCAAAACTATCCGGACGTGCGGGGGGAAGCAGCAAAAAAGTGCTGAATCAAAGGTTTGAAGATTTCAACTTGATAAATAAGTTCAGCGCGGTGGTAATGAACCCGCCATTTGGTAGCGGGGGTAAAACTGCCATCGATCATATAGAAAAGGCTTTCCGGCATCTTAGTGATGGTGGTAGAATTATTGCACTCATTCCGAACGGCCCCGCTATGGACAAGAGGATTGATAGTTTCCTGTATGGCAAAAATGAAAAGGGAATACAAAATAATCCATCCGCATATTTAAGGAAAACAATCATATTGCCGAATGTTACTTTCCAGCAAGCTGGCACCGCTGTAAACACAAAGGTGTTGATTATAGACAAGGTTTCAGATATTAAGAATGCAGAGAACCCGGAAATGATAGGCCAACAGTCTGTAAATGATTTAAGCTATGTAGACAATATCAACGATTTCTTTGATAACCTTGAAGATGTTGGCGCTCCTGGCCGTATAAGGATGAAGGAAAGTAAACAAACAAGCGTTTCTCTTTCTGATCTTACTAAAAGCCGTGACGCCGTTATTCCTTCTACTACAGAAGCGAAACCAGAAGAACAGCCGCAGGTGTTACGGGTTAATCCTGTTACAGAATACACGCATACCAAAACAGGAGAAACTTTGTATTTCGCCAAACCAGCTATAAAACTGGAAAATGATTTTAAAACCCTGTTGAGGGTGGCCAAGAGAAATGCTGGCTACTATGCGCGGTTTGTTCATGGCTTTCTATTCCCAAAAAAGGCGGATGCAGAAAAATTTGTAAGAGAAGCAAACCAGGAAACACTTTCGGATGCAGACGTAAGCAATGGGGCATTGCAAGGTGGTAAAGGTGAAATAAAAGATTATATAGCAACAGCGAAATCCGTTCTTTCTATGCTCTATCCTAATGCTTCACTTGAAGTTTTTACGGATTCCAGAGAGTATAAACAAGCAGGTGGCATACCTGATACCCGTGGCACTGCAAAGATGAATAAAAACGGCCAGCACCGCATATTATTAAATCTCCCCGTTATAGCCGAAACCAATAGCAGTAAAACAGCTTTTCACGAAGTAATTCACCCTATTGTATATGATGTATTTGGAACTGATAGCGCCAAACTTGCACCCATATGGAACCAGCTTTCCGCTACTATGCAACGTGTCCCTGGAATGGAGCGCGTGTATGATCATGTGGCGCAGTATTCGGTAGATAAAATGCCAGCGGAAGGTATTACAGAGTTTCTTACGCAGGTTGCTGCCGGCAACATTGATATAACAGATGTTCCCAAGTCAACCGTAAATAAAATAATCGATCTTGTAAATAGGCTTTTTTCTGCGCTTGGCATCAACTTTCAAATAAGTTCTGTTAAGGATTTTGCTCAAATTGCGGCGGATATCAAGGACGCCTTTGACGGCACAAGCGATGCCATCAAGGAAGCGCTTAAAGGTAAAAGCAACATTGACGATTTCATAACTGCTCAGGAAAGAATATTAGCCGATGCCGATAAGCCCCGCATTCGGGTGGTAGTCGGAAGAAATGATACAGAAGAAGCGGCAAATGATTTACTGGATCGCCTCGTCACAAATATTGTTGGTGCGGACGAAATACAATACTATTTGAGCGGCGATACTACCAGGAAGTACACAGGAGAAGATCCAACCAATCCGCAGGAGTATATTACAACGAACATGCAAAAGGCTTTTGATGAAGGAGAAAATATTATTAATCAGGCAAAGCAGATTTATGGGCCCCGCGATTACGTCCCCCGCCTTCTTGCATATTTAAGGACTACTAAAAAAAGTCAAGCGGCAAAATCATTGTTATTTGTAAGTCTTGCCAATGATCTTCATGTTCAAAAAGTAAATGACAGTTCCCGGTATGAAGAAATAACCAAACTACAATATGCGGTCAATACTGCCCGTCAGGAATTTTTGCATGATACTTCCGTAGCGCTGAGATTAAGCCAACTGCAGAACCTTTTATTGTACGGAAATAACCCTGCTTTCATAGGTGATAGGCTCCTTAGTCCTAATGAGATTGAACAGAAAACGGATTTGGAAGAATCGGTGCAGGTGAATGACGATGTTGTAAATGCTGAACAGGATGCTATTGATGCTGCGAATGATGAATTGCTGGCACAATTGGAAGCCGAGGAAGCGCGTATTATAGAAGAAGAAAAAGCCAAGGCAGCCGAGGAAGAAAAAAATAAACGTACCAAGACTCCAAAAGATCAGTGGAAATCGACAGCAGCCGGCAGCAAGAATTTAAACGATAAATTGCAGGCTATCCGGGATAAAATGAATAAACTTAACTGTAAGTAATGGCAAACTTAGGATGTTTGATAAAAGATACGGATTTGATAAACGATATCAAAGATGTAATGCGGGATTTGGCAGGTATAGCTATTGATAATGGCAGCCAGTTTACAGTCGCTGCCGCCTATAATTATTTGCGCAGTAATGGTGTTGAAATTGATGTGGAGAGTGTGGCCAGTATGTATGAAGATATATTCGATTTACATGATGGTAATTTCAACTCTCAGGATGAAGTAGATGATATTGCCGGTCGGTCATTTAATGATACCCTGAACAATCTTTTAAAAATGCAACCGCGGCTTACTCAGGAGCAAATAGGAAACCTTTCCCCTGGTAAACAGGTGGCCGCAAATATGGCTACCATTTTTAGAAATGCCAATGTTACTGATGTAAAAACTCAAACAGTGATGAAGATGTTTGAGAAGATGATGAAAAAAGCAGCACTGGCGGCGATAAATAAAAGTGCTCTTCCTGAAAAGGCAGAAATGCCAAAAAAAACATTTTCAGAAATAATAGATGCAGCTTTCGATTTGGATAACCAGGGTTACCGCACTTTAAGTGGTTCAATGAATAGCGCCGAACATGTGTACAACGAATTTCAGGAAGAAGTTAAAAAATATCTTTCTGAATTGGTAAATAATGGTGCAGATCCTGCCAGGGTTGCACAGTTTGCGTCCTTTGCTGAAAATTTCATTCGTAAGGGATATAGTTTGTTGCTTTCCAAAAAAGAAATGAAGGATGTGGTAACGGATGCCCTGATCGATGCTGGATTTTCACGAGAGGTAACCAGAAACGGTGTGCAAACAAAAGCATTGGACTGGAAGAAGTTAACCGGCGCGGTTGGTTCCAGTACTTACCTGCGGGACAATGTAGAAAAAGTTTTTGAACGCCTTGGATATAGCCCTGAACAGGTAGACCGGATTAGCGAAGCCTTGGAAAACCAGTATATTGATCTGAGAGCAAACATTATCAAGAAATCAAAAGAGGAATTGGCCCGACAGCAGGCAAAACCACTAAAAGAATTGAATCGCCGTAATAAATTACAGGCGCACAGGCAAGCTATTAATTCCAGACGATTGGCTGAGTTATATACCTATGGTTTATTCGATGCTACGCCAAATACTTATGAGCAAGTGCTGAACAGTCTGTTTGGAATGAGTGATTTTGATTTGCAAACATTTGGGAAATTAAAAGTTCTTTCCAAGTCTTTACAAACACTTTATAATTTAAAAATTGATGATACGCCATTAGCAGAGGTTCAATTAAAGAGCGCCATCAAAGAAGTAAATGAACAGATAGGCCAGTTATTACGTGATAGTTCAAATAGCCATTCTACTCTTTTGAAAATGTCTCGAACAGTTCAATCGGTTTTGGATGCGTCTTTCCGTTTTCTTTTAACTGGTATAAAAAACATGGGCCTGCAGAACCCGCTTAGCGGTAAAGAGGCGCAGATCACCGCTTTGATTCAATCGCAGATGCGTGGTGATATGACGCCAGAATTAAAGAAGCAGAACCGTTTTATCATGCGTTCTGTATTCCGCGATATGGCATTAAATGGTGGTATTCATTTTGGCGATGTAAATACGAATTTTATTAACCGTGGCCGGCTTGATGAAATGATAAATAACCTGAGTGACAACCAAATATATCATGCCATAGTAGGTACATTGATTGGTCGCACTGGATTGGACGCAATGGATAGCAAGTACAAAGCAAGTATTACACAAACGTACCTGGTACATAACCTGCTGAAAGTTCTTACAAACCCGAGAAAGGATTTAAAGACAGGTACAGCGTTGGCAGCCATGAGCAAGGAGGATGCCATGCGGTATGTTTCGGAAAATTTAACTGGCCAAAGTTATGCGGATGCTCAGCGCATGGCACTTGACACGATTACAAAAATTAATGCTGAGGCTGGTAAGCAGGTATTAAGTCCCAATAAATACTTTGTAAACAGGTTCGCTGATGATATTGTCAAAGGCCAACTTATCGCCAACGGTAAAATCACTCAGGAGCAATTGGATGCGGCATTTGATAGCGCTTACAAAGCTGCTGGCAGGGATTTGGGGCATGTACCCAATAATCCTCTTTCCCTGGTAATAAATTTAGGCGGAAACTATTTCCAAAATCAACTGGATAAATCCATAAAAAATAAGAATTACAATGCTGCAGCCATGAACACCATGGCGCAAATATTTTTCAGAAATTTTATGAACCCATTTGTAGGTGGTGCAACCAACTGGATAACATTAAAAGCGGAAAAGGCGGGGTTGGGATTGGTTACAGGGCCACTTTCATTGAAGTTTCGCCGTGGAGGTAAAATTGATATGATGAGTGAATCAGGCATGCAATCCCTTTCTGACAATATGTATAAAGATCAGCGGGCATGGAATAAGATCTATCGGGGGGCAGTGGGTGCAGCCAGTTCTGCCATATTGTACGGGGTGATATGGGCATCATTAGGAGGCATATTCGGTGGCGATGATGATAAAGAGCGCAGGCGTCGTTTTAATCGTTGGCGGTCCGATAATCGCTGGGCAAGTAAGTATATGGATGAATTTACCCCTGACTGGATATTGGCGCAGATGGCCGCAGAAAACGACAAACTGGCTCCGTATGTTGTAAATTATATGTCTTGGAATGATAATTACAGCAGCACTGCGCACTTTATCAATTACCTGTATGACCGGGATAAAGGAAAATATGATCTTGCTAAGGGGGAATTGGGAACTGCGATCGGAAGTAAGATAAATTTACCCATACCCGCTTGGCGACTTGTTAAGGATATTGTAGAACTTGAAAAAGGATTATCTGGCCACCCGGCTCATTATGATTTTTCACCTTCTAAAAGCCTGGGAGAAGGATTTTTTAAATACGGCTTTTTGGAAGCCATTGGAGCAGTTAACAAAAAACCAGAACCAGCACCCGTAGCACCGCGTAAAGTAAACATAAACGATTATTAGTGGTACACCCTTACAACGACATCATAGCAAATCCTGACTTTGACCAGGAATACATTAGCCGCATCAATCTGGCGGACATTTTTACGCCCATTTTCGAGGAATATAAAGAAGATATTATTACGGCAAGAAAGGTGATACTTTTTATCCTTTACGGCTATAGTATAGACAGCCAAATGTTAAGTATTGGCGGGAATAATTGGGGGAAGGTTTCAAATGATATTTGCGAAAAGGTAGGTTTGCCGGCAGAATTATATAATCAGGGAATTTTGCTGGGGAACGTAGTAGTTCGAACAGCCATCCAGAAATGGCTTGAATTTCAAAATGACGAACACTGGAAAAATTACATAACCTGCCGGGATCTTCGTTACGAAATGCTATCTTCCGCACTCTCCCCTATAAAAACCGCCAGCGATGAAATCAATTATGAACAGAAAATGAAAAATGCTATTCATGCAAAAACATTGTTGGGGATGATGAATGAAGAAATGGAGAATTTCATTCAAAACCATCCAAAACTTAAATCTTCTGCAGAAGCATTAAACAGAACAAATAAATCAAATAGGTTCACCAGAGGCCCCGGAGATTATGCATATAAGCCAGGATAAATATTTACAGATAGCTGATCATTACGTTATGCTTCCGACACTTCCGCAGAAGTCGGAAATCCTTTTTATAAATGAAAAGAAGGTTGATTCCTACTGGCAGCGTGATAAGGTTATTCAGCAGTATCCGCAGATTTGGTTTGACTTTATACCGAACTATACAAAGATGTGGCAAACGGCCACTCTTTATAACCAGGATGGGTTACTTATAACGCTGAGCGAATCCGACTCCAATACAATTGACAGGATCTATCAGCAGGAGACGTACAGAAGATTGAACGGGGTGTGGTTTAAAAATGCAGACAAAATAACATGGATTACTGGTGATCATTATTTTTTCTTAATGTATGGAAGGATGCAGCGGCATGATAACCGAGGCTCATTTGCTGACTATCGGAAATTCCAGAGCGATTATTTTTACCTTGTTCACCATGCCCGCGTGTCTCCATATATATTGGGGTTGTTCTGTTCAAAACCAAAAAAAACCGGTATTACAAATGCACATTGGAGCGGAGTATATCTTAACAGGTCAACGGTAATAAAAAACCAGAACCTGGGGTACATGAATATTAACCAGGAACAGGCAGCAAAGACTTTTAATGATTACTTCATGTATTCGTATAACGGCCTGATCTCTCCGTTAAAGCCAAAATTCAAAACCAAATCTGAAAATAATGGTTCCATCGTTTTTGCGGCCAGTTATCGCAACTCCAAGCAGATTATACGGCCAAATTCGGAAGATGAAAGCGAATTAAATTCGAGTGTATTTTGTGTTCCTACAAAAGCCAAAGCGTTTGACGTTGCGGTAATGAATGATATCACCTTTGATGAGCCAACCAAGTACCTTCAAAATTTCGGTGAAATATGGCGTACTAATAAAGAAGCTGTGAAGATCCAGAAGAAGTTTAATGGTCGGGCATGGCTTTTCAACTATACTCCGGAAGAAGATTCTGAGTCTTTTTTGGAAGCCCGGAAAGTTTTCAAAGATTCCGAGTTAAAAACTATCGTTCCAAATACTGATAACCAAACAACTTCCGGACTGATTAATTTTCATATACCTGCTTATGCGGCATGGGAAGGCGCCTTCGATAAATATGGGTATTGTGATGAAGAAAAAGCGCGGAAAGAAAATCAAAAAGAGCGTGACAAAGCAGGGAATGATAAACGTGCACTGCAGGCCATAATACGCCAATACGCGAATGATAAAAGGGAAGCCTGGGGAACTGGTGGTATCAGCAGTGTGTTCGATCCTATCCGAATGGGAGAACTTATTTATGATCTTGACGAGTTATTGCGTACCGGTAAAATATATGAGCAGGGGCAACTTTTATGGAAGAACCCTTTATGGGAAGTAGGTAAGAAGGATAAACG
>ERZ869929.83-NODE-83-length-48204-cov-6.434381_pt1 | contig 48204 bp, 73 predicted proteins | sample MGYA00579312_ERZ869929 | MGnify/ENA primary metagenome ERZ869929 (study PRJEB32216, sample SAMN09231818) | wastewater metagenome | place: USA: Maryland | collected 2016-08-09 | study: EMG produced TPA metagenomics assembly of the PRJNA472060 data set (Reclaimed water... | reverse complement strand
CAGCAATCACCAGCGTCAGCGTGCCCGTCCCTGTCCCGCCTGCGTTGGTTGCTGCGATGGGAATGGAGAACGTGCCCGACTGTGCTGGATTGCCGGTGACCAGGCCAGTCGTGGTATTCACGGACAGACCACTCGGCAACTCTGACGCAGCGTATTCGGTCGGCGTGTTGGTCCCGACGATCTGATAGCTGAACGCCGTGCCGACCTGCCCTGATGCGGACTCGCTGGTGACGACTGGTGCGGGTGTGACGCCGTCCGTGATCGTGACGCCGCTGAACTTCGGCACGTTGTTCACGTTCTGATCGCCGGGCGTGAAGAATCCACCCTGCGTACCAGTCGTGATATTGCCATCCGTGACCGTCGTGCGACCGAGATTGCTCGGCGTGCCAGTGATCAGATAGCTGATCGACGTACTGACGGACTTCTGCTCCAGCGTCGGCGTGTAGCCCACGACGGGAGCATACGTGTGGGCATAGGCCGTGCTCGAATTGAGGTATGCTGCGACGGACCCGGTCGTGCCGACACGCACGAGGTAAACCGCGCATGACTGATCCCCGTTGTAGGCGAGCATGAACCCATAACACTGCTTGGCGTTGCCGCCGTACCGCGTGATCACCCCAACGTAGATACTGCCGTGCCCGCTGCCATTGACCTCGTAGAGATTGGCCTGCGTCCACATGTCCACGCTGGACATCGTCGTGCCATGGACAAGCAGCTTGATTCCGTCCCAGACTGCAGACAGTTGCAGCTTGTTCGCACTGATTGCCCACGTCGGAGCGGTGCCATTGTAGATCGATGAATAGGCACTGAGATTGCCGGTGAAGTCGTCCGTGACCGTTGTCTCTGGCTGTTTCGGTCGCTCGTCCGCTCGCCACTTCGCGGGCTTAATGTCATCGGCTCTGACGCCCAGCTTGCGAGCAACGTCGCTGATCATTTTGAGGTGCAAGTCGGCAGGCACTTCGCCACGCTCGGCCTGATCACGCACGGCGTTCAATTCCCGCTGTGCTCTAACGATCTCACGAGCAAACGCGGCCTTCTGAAGTGCGGTTCCAGCGGGGTCAATCGTGACTTCAGAGGCGATCTGATTCGCCAGCCAGATTCGCTGCGTGCGACCTTCCGCGCGGACTGGCTTGCACGATGTTTCGCCAGCGTCGTCCGCATGCTTGTCCATTTGGGCGTGCAGCACATCGGCCAACGTTGCACCGGTCGGACGAACGCCAAACGCCGTGTTCCAGGCATCTTTCAGTCGCGTCGTCGCAGAGATCTCTTTGAGTGATGTTCCGCTCCCGAGGTCGACTGCCTCAGAACCAAATGGCGTCTCCCGCGTGCAGATCCGCCAGCCGGTCGGAGCGTCAGACAGAGCGACAACAGCGGGACTGAGATCGACAGACGAGTCTGCACCGGGCACGCCGTACCAGGACAAGTACGGGGTCTCGATCCCGCTCGGTGCCGCCATCTGCGATGCTTGCTGCAGTCCGAAGTACATTGCTGCCCGCCCCACTGCTGAGAGAAATTTGCGGCATCATGCCGCACCCCGGTTCGCATCATGCGGGGGAGACTGTCACCCCCTTTCGATCACCGCTCCTCACCCTGCCGCGCCACTCGCCAACCGTGCCAGTCGGATCTTGTCCCAGCATGCCGCGTAACCTGCGATGTCGATGACCGAGTCCCGGTGATCCGGCGTATGAGCCAGCCGAGCCAGCTTCAGCCCGATCATGCACAGTGCGACCTGCTCCGGCATGACGGTGATCCCCAGCAGCACGGACCAGATAGCCGCGATCCGCTGGTGATTGACGTCAGCCGGGCCGTAGTCTGAGACTCGGTCACCGCTCGTCAGGTCTTTCGCTTCGTCAAGCAGGTGCATCACCACTCCATCTTGATCTGCATACTCGCCGCCACCGGCGTCCATCTCGCGACCGAGCAGATGACCTGCGCCGCCTTGTGATTCCGATTCCACAACTCGACCAGCATCCGCACGATCTGGACGATGAGCGACGCCAGCGAGATCCACATCATGAACCCGAACTTGGCAGGGTCCTCTTTGACCCGTCGTCTCATCTCCTGCTTCGTCGCCCGAGCGATCTCCCTGGGACTCTGCGACCAGTTGGCGATGGCGACCTCTGTTACCTCGGGAGCGTGCGGAGACTTCGTCCGCTGCTCCATGTGACCGCAGATGTCCGCCACGCAACAGAAATCGAGATCGGCATCAGCATTGTCAGTCATCGCAACACCCCCCGCGGTCGGCCGTCAGCGTCGAAGACCTCAATCCCTGACTTTGGTCCAATGCGAACAGACCCCAACGCGATCGACGCGAAGTTGCTCAACGCCCAATCGAGCAGCCTGCTGCTGAACGTCTTCGTCACTTGCGGCTGAGGCTGCCGGAATGTTGCCGTGATCGTCTCCCCGTCCACAGTTAACGCAATCTCATGCCGGGCCTGCAGCGTCACCGTGACGCCGGGTAGCACGATCTCCCGCTGTTGCGGGACGATCACGATCGTCATGCCGTGGAGCGGTGATAGGTCCATCAGTTTTCCCGCCCTTCGTATCGACGTGAATGCCGCAAATAGTGCTCCGTTGTTTCCTCGTCGTCATCGTCGGGATATGGCCAGCCATCCTCGTTCGCATTGGCTCGCAGCTCGACATACCCCATGTCGTGCATCTCTTGCGAATTCAGATTTCGCCGCTGGCTGCGATCTTTTCGTGGCGTGGCCATCATTCACCCCGCAATCGGCTGGTGATCTCGTCCGCGGTCATGACACCGAGTTCGCGGGCTGTCTCGACTTCGAGATCGCAGAACAGCCAGCAGGGAACCGCCTCGATCGAGTGTTTGCGGGCTAAGTCCGGCCGCTTATCAACGTCGATCACATAGACGTCACCCCCGCGGGTCTCACTGACCGACAGGCCCCGCTTCCGCAGGGCTGGCAAGATGTCTCTCTCGATCCGCTTGCACGGTGGGCAGCGATCCGAAGTGAACAGCGCCACCCAGCGCCGCGGCGTCTTGGCGTCAGTCGCGGGCGGAAGCGGCTCCACGCTGGCGATTGGCTTGATTGGCGTTGTTCGCTCGACGGTGAATGCGTATTTCGGCTCGCTCGGTGTCGGCGGAGCAGGAGCGTAGTCCGGCACGCAGCCGAGGCAGAACAGCGTCAGGAGTAGGCGAAGATTCATGTTCAGTACATCCCCTCGATCTTCGGAGCCCCGGCAACCTTCATCCCGAGCCAGTCCCACTCGCGGGCTTCAGGCACGCTCAGGTCACTCAGCCCCTTGAACCCAAACCGACTATTCCTGACCAGCGTGTCGACAACTCTTGGCGAAACCAGGATCTTGCCCCGCTGGCCCCATTGCTCACCGTGCGAATTGATCAAATACGGCCACCGCTCCCCCGCGCGAGTCGCCCAGCCGCCAAAGCAAATCGCATGTCCGCCGAGGATCATTCCGCCCGGCATCGTGGCGATCGAGTCCGCACCTAGCAGAGCCGCCCACCCGCTGGTCCAGTCGATGCCAGCGACAACCCAGCCCGCCCCCGACGTTAGCCACTGGTCGAGCTGGTCATACGTCCGCAAATCCGCGAGTGACCCGCATTTCCGCTTCGCCGCCTCGTCTTTCGCCTGCATCTCGTTCGGCACACCGCGGACGTACCGCCCGCCCGGATACCACGGCACCAGTGATTCCGTGCAGAATCCGATCCGCTGAGCGACCAGGGCGACTGCGGAGATCGTCGCCCCTCCGTCCTGATTCGGCGATGAGTAATCGACTTCCTTTGCCCATGCGTAAGCAGCACGCCTCGAGAACTGCTGGCCCTGTCCGCGAGTCGCGATGTAATAGCAGCCCTCCGCCGCCGTCGTGACCGCGTGAGCCGAGCAGGTGTTGGTCTGGCCCTGATTTTCGACCTTCAGAAACGACGGATCGAATGACGCCGGAATCTGGCTCGCTGGCGGTGCGCAGACTGTCAGCGGCTGCGTGATCGCCATGAGCTGCGATGCGTGCAGATGCTCGTCGTCGCGGAGCCAGCCGAGACCGGGTTGCATAAGGTTTCCTAGGAGACGAGTTCCCGCTGCGTGAGCTTTGGCAGTTTTGGTTCTTTGAACAGGTCACACTTGGCTAAGCGTTCGGCCTCGCGGATGCGTTTCAAAGCCGTCGCAAAGTATCCAGCGTCTTTCTCGATACCGATGAACTTACGCCCGGTGCGGATACAGGCAACGCCGGTTGTGCCGCTGCCCATGAAGGGGTCGAGGACTGTTTGCTCCTGAATCTTTTCGATTAAATACTCAAGCAGGTCGACTGGCTTTTGGCATGGATGAAACTCGAACTCATCCGGCCGAATATCGAAGCCCATAAGAACGGATGATTCCCTTGTGCCCGCCAACACACCATTGTGCCTGACCTGAATAAGCTCCCAATCAGATTTCCAGCACACGTTCCGATCGCCGCCCATACCGAGACCGTGTTTATGCCAAACAAGCCTGCTGCGCCAATTTCCAGGCCACGGGCGCGACGGGCTCGCAAATGCGACTGTTGGCAACCGCTGCTTGTCTGCCCAGTCAATCGCTGCTTGCCCAGTATCCGTTGACTCATCTCCTAAAATAGTCCAGTCACGATCCCGCCTTTCCTTCCCAGCCGCGTGATTCTGCAGGGAGATGCCATACGGCGGATCAGTGACAACCGCATCAACCTTCCCCAGCGTCGGCAGCACATCCAGACAGTCGCCGAGGTACAGCGTGCAGTGTTCGGTAATGACGGGGTTTTCCATCACTTCGCCAACTCCGCGAACCCCTGTGCCAAGCCGTCAAACGCCGCCGCCGACTGTTCTGAGTCCCATTTGCCGTTCACCCGTGTGTCCCGCTGCAGCGTCGTCGCCAACGCTTTCAACTTCTGTTCGTTGACCTGCTCGACAGCCCGATCCCACGCCTGTTGCTGCTCACTGGGAGACGTCAGCAGGCCAGATCTGGTATCGCGGCTGATCTCCGCACAGACTTCCGCCAGCGAGTGAAACGCTGCCTGCTCCATCGCGATCACATCACGCGATGTCTGCGTCAGGACTGCGGGCTTGGGCGTCGGGCCGGGCTGCGGCGAGATGGAGGGAACACACCCCACCAGCAGCCCGGCTGCGACGATGAGAGACCCGAGGATCACGGAATGGATCGGACGCATCAGACACCCTCCACGCGGGTACCGTTGATCGTGACCCCGCCGTCCTGGGAGATGTCGATTCTTTTCAGTGAATGCTGCCGGATCATCTCGGCAGCGAGTTGTGCTTGGAGTTCGGTTGTCAGGTCGAGAGGTTTCGACTTGTCGACAGGAGTTCGCGCGATAAGCTCGAATGCGTAGACGAACATCGCGGCCGCGGCCAAGACTTCAGCGACGACCAGCAGCCACCAGTACCATTCTGACTTGAAATGGTAGACCGCCAGCATGTTCCGGATCGCGACGACCTGAATGACTGATGCCGTGATCAGAATCAGCATGACAAAGAGCCAACGTCGCATGATGTTCCCCCATTCTCACCCAGCACTTACCGCAACATCCTGAACAGGTTCAATGTGCCCCTTCAGGTATTCGGCAAGTCTCGTCTTGCGACCATGCAAGCTGAACACGATGCCGTTCTTCACCTGCACCGTTCGGACCTTGTCGCTTCTCTCTCCGGTCCCGACTTGATTCCGCCTTAGCTCACGCTCGGTTGACTTCGCCGCATTCACCGCGAACCCTGTCAGCCTTGCCGCCAGAATCGCCAATGCAGTGATTTTGTTCTGCTGCTGGCTTCGCTCCTGATCGCACCTGACCATCAGTCCGCTTGGCTTGTGCTTAACCTGAACTGCCGTTTCGGTCTTGTTTCGCTTTTGCCCACCGGGTCCACTGCCGCGGCAGGTCAGGATCTCGCAATCACAATCTCGAACCAGAACGCTGATGTCTCTCGGAACCGGCATCACCGCGACCGTGACCGTCGAACTTTGGACTCGCCCGCTTCTTTCCGTTGGCGGAATCCGCTGCCATCGATGGCCGCCGGACTCTGGCTTGAATCGCTTCTGTGCTCCATGCCCGGATATCTTCAGGACCATCATCCCAGGCCTGTCTTCGGCAATCTCGCAGTCAAAGACACCAGAGTTTGCAAGCTGCGGCATAGACCGCGACTTGTTCACGGACAAGTAGCTTGGCGTCGTCACCGCCTTCACCCGCACGAACTTCAACGATCACCGTTTCCATGATGTTCCACTCGATTGAACGATTTCAGAAAGACACTGCCGCAGACCGACCGAGCCAGACGACTACTTGACGGCCGCACGGACCGTCGCAAGGCCAGCCCCGCCGAGCAGCGTCAGCAGGACGTCAGCGGTTGCCGGATCGATCACACCGGCCGCCTTGAGCGCCGCCACAATGCCGATTCCCGCCGCGACGATGTAGGTTCTTTTGCCGTTGAGCCAGTTCATTATTTTCCCCCTGCCGTCTGAGTGTGGAATTGCGCCCCGTACATGCATCGCGACCGAAGATCGACAACGTCATTCCGGGTCGCGGCAGTGTCGTCCTTGATGTCCTTCAGCACGATCTCCAGCCGCTCGTCACGCAGGTCGGATCGCTTTTGGCTTTCCATCATGCATGTCACGAAGCTGGTATGCAGGGAGAAGAAATTGACGACGTGCGGCGACAGAAATCGGCAGATACGCCAAGCTGCGATAATGCCCAACACAACCAGGGCAGTTGGCCACCCATGCCGATCAAGCATCTGCTCTATCGTGAGCCAATCCATCTCGTCCCTCACAGGATGCAGCCACGGCGGAAGGTTGATCTCCCTCCGCGCCACTCTGGTGATTATCCCGGATAATACTAGTCCGAAAGATCCCGATCTCTCGATATTTCGACAAAATGACAGAGAGCTGGCTTTTGATGTTTCGTCGGTCCTGCTTTGCCAATTCGCGGAGCCATCGCAGATCCGCCTCGTCAATGGCTACTGAATGTCGTCGCGTCATGCGATCCCCCCTCGTGCGTCGTCGCTCTCCCTCAAAAACAGACTGCCCCTGACCCCGCATGCTGGGCATGGATCACTTCCGCATGTCCGCCTGATTGCTCACCTGCTCCGTCTGCTCCACCGGCTTCCCGCTGTGCGGATTCGGCGGGTGAATGGGATTCGACCTCAGCGGGATTTTGAGTCCGTGCAGCAGGCTCATCATCTGGTACTGGGTGGATGGGATATCCGGCGTCAAATACTTGTCACCCTGTTGGACATGGAACAGCAGCCCATCTGCACCATGATCGATGATCCAGCAATACACATCGCACGGAGACACTGGAGATATCAACGCTCCGTCGTAGATATACCACCCATGCGGCAGCAGCAGTTGACGCCAGCGGTCCCAGGTCAGCGGGGTTGTCATCGTCCAGCCGCCTTTCCGCAGATCTTCGTGCGGATCTTACCGACGACGGTTGCGATGGCGTCACGTTGTTGAGTGTCCCATCGTCTACCGGTATGCGGCGACCCCGCGGCCAGCTCGGCGTCTTCGGTGACAGAGATGAAATAGGCGATATCAACAGCACTGAGATAGACCACGCCGTTGTCTTCAAAGGCATCGATCTTCAGATCATCCGGCTTCACTTCTTCGGGCATTTTGTTTCTCCAGAACATCATTCATTCCCCCTTCGGCGGTTCAGGCATCGGCATCGACTCGGCACGCTTCACCTCGCACGGAATCCCCAGCACGCGGCAGAGATCGACCACGTCGCGGAGTGTGGATGGTGTGGGGAAGTAAATATCAGGACCAAAAATGTCGGTCCGTTGAATTCTCCACTCCGCATCTTTTCCGGCTGGACATTTCGGCAGGTATACGATCTCTGCTCCATAATGTGGATGCGGTTGCTTTGGCGATCGGATGCAGTGTCCAAGGTGTCCGTCCCACCCCAGCACCTCGACCAGAGCCTGCGGCGTCGGCGGCTGCGAGAGGATGTCTGCTGGCTCATCGTCCTCGATCATGCGTGCAGGTAGCCTCTCTGACATGACGACAGGAATCGGCTTGCCGCTCTGCTGCTGCAGGATCAACTCGGCACCGAGGTGTCCGATCCGTTCGCAGTCGCGACACCATTCGTCATACCCCTCGTTGGATTCTTCGTAGGCACGTCGTTTGATCCGCTCGGCAGCCGCGATAATGGCAGGATCGATAGAGGCAGAGTCGTCGAACATCATCCCGCCGACTGAGATACTTCGGCACTTGTCTTCTGCTTCGCCGAGTTTAAGTAGCGTTTCGCGGTCCATCTCGTTTCTCATGGTTATGACGCCTTCCATAAATAATGACCTGCTGCCGCCATCACCCAGGCGAACAGAAACCACAGCACCGCACCCCAGATACCACGATTAAACCCGCGTTCTTCGGCTTTCTCGATTTCCGTTTGGTCGCTCATCTCGCATACTCCAATTCGTATTCAGAGAAACCAATCTCCGTGTGCCATGTGTCCAACTTCACGCCGTAATACGTTCCGTTGTCTCCAGTGACGGTCTTGATTGTCCCGTAGCAACCACGATTTACTCCGAACTTCACACGCACGCGGTCATTCACTCGGTACTTGTTGACGTATTGCGACACGTCATGAACTTCCTGTCTCATCTCACTTCACCTCCACGTTCAGAGCCGAGAGCAGTTGGCGGACCTGGCCGCGTGTTGGATTGAGCCCATCGACGCGAGACCCATTGAGATACCATCGGTATTTCGTGTCCATTCCGAGCATCATCACTGGTCGATCGTCGAGCCAGACGTAGTACCTGTGTCCGATTGGCGTCGTTCGATCGACAAATCCATTCTGCAACAGCCACTCCACCGTCACCGGCTCATCGTCGTCAGGGTGGACTGTGGCGAGGATGTGACGTGCCAGTTGATCGACGTAAATGTCTCGGCGATCGCGATGGCACCACTGGCATTGGCGGTATGCGTTCCAGATGTGGTCACATGCCGGATCGTGCGATGACAGAACTTCTTCCGCAGCGGCCAGCAGGTCGGCGGGTGTTGTGGTCATGATGGTTAATACCCCAGAATAAACTTGAGCAATGCGATGCAGATCAAAACTGGTATGAGCCCATAGGCCAGCGTGAACAATCCAAGCGTGAATTGAAGCATGACACAGAAGATCGGCATTTCTTTCATGAATGGATCTTCTTCTCTCTTTCCGTGCTGATATGGTGCTACCATCACTTCTCAACTCCTGCCGCGTCGAGAGCGGCGTTGATTGCTTTACTTGCCGTAACTGAGACTCCGAACGCCACCAGCTTGTCACGAACAAGCAGCCTGATATGGACCATCCCGTCGATGATCTCACGATGGCACTCTCGGCCCGGTCCGTCATCCTGCCACTTCTCCAACCGCTGCAGCGCGAGGCCGGAGCGGATCAGCGGGATGATATTGTCGCGAACCATCTTCCTTGCCAGCCCAACTGCCAGCACATCTGCGATAGTTCCGTCGATCGCGTACTTGTTTTCTTCCGCGTCAAGTTGATCTAAGGCATTCAGCAGCCCTTCCGCTTCGTCGGGTGCGTTGCTCATGGCTTCAACCCTTCTTCTGTTGCTTACGAGTGCCGTTTACTGGCCGCGATCACGTTTTAACTTTTCCATCACGTCTTCGATTAACTCAGGTGCATCTTTGCTGTCTTGTCCCTTGAATGCTGCCGAGATGAGACGATTCAACGCGAGCTTTGTGTCTGAAGGCATGGATTTCACCCAGCACGATGAGCACGTACCGCGAATTCCCTCAGCGATCGAGTGCAGAACTCTCCCGCATTCACACACATTCCAAATAGCGATGTTTTCTTTTTTGCGATCGCTCATGATCCCTCACCCCCGACATACTTCGCCGCCGCGAGTTCTGCTTCGTCTTCGGAGTCGCAAAACACCGCACCAGCATCAGAAATGCTCACAACCCAGCAATTGACTCTTCTCCGCACCATCGCAGCTCGCTTGCCATCTTCACTTCGCCAGAACGAGCCATACTCTCCGCGATCGGCTGCCTCGATCTTCTTCGCTGGCGGATCGTAGATCGCGTCCGCTGCGGCCATCGCGGCTGCTTCGGTCGTGTAGTAGTTTTCAAGAACGTCAGTTCCCAACTTTGAGCATATAGCGACATCCCATCCGAAATCGGCCTCGTATTGCGTCACCAGCGTCTTGTCGCCGACGACCTTCGCTTTCACCGGTCCGAGTTGTTGCCAGTTAGTTGCCATTATTCACCCTCTCGATCTCCGCACACCGTTTCGCGTCCGGCACACGCGGGCCGAACTGCACTCCAAGATCAACCAGATATCCGCCGCCGAGTCCGAATCCGATGCCGGGTATGTTCCATCCCGTTTGCTTCAGCCACCCGATTCGTTCTGGTGGACACGGCACACTACGGTATGCAATCCCTGAGCAGTCGACCCAATACCATCCGGGATCAGTCGGCGGCTCGTCGCGGTAGATGCTGCTCATTTCGTGATCCTCTCGTGTTCGATGACCCAGACGAACTGGTTGGCGTCCCAGGATTCGGGGCCGTTGGCTTGCTCCCACAAATCCCGATAACAGTGAGTCACGCTGCCCCACTTAGTGCAGTCCCATCCCGCACTCTCGATCCCTTCGGCCCAACAATCGGGACCGCTGATCTCCTGCAGCCGCTCAATCCGCACGCTCTTGATCCGCAGCGTCTCACGGCTGGCCCATCGCGGCATCTGCGTTGAGGGACGCCACGGCTCGTTGTCGTCTTTCGACAAGTCGCACATTTCCACAAACCAGCCAGCTGTATTCTCATCTTGAATATCGGGCTTTCTCTTCAACCCGTCTGCTTTGTATTGGATGCACGCATAAAGCTTGTCACACCAATACGGACGCCAATTCTCTCTTCCGAAAAGATGGTCCCCCGGCTGGCCAAACGGACACTTCAGTCCCCATTCGCCATCGTCCGTATAGGCCCCGAAGACATCCCGTCCGTGGCGCTCATTGCCATGCCGATCGATCTTGGTCTGAGTGAAGACGCCGACGTGAAGATCAACGCAAACATATGGCTGCGGCTTCACCACCCGCCGCGTCTGCGTCTTGCGACCGTCGATGATCGCTCGGACTTCCCACGCTGCGAGGTTGATCGGCCGATAGCGGGTTGTGGTTGTGGTCATGGGCTGCATCCCTCAATCAACGAGATGCCGCAGCTCGACCAGTAGATATCAGCTGGGCCATCTTCATCAGCTTCCCGGAAGTGAACACTGCCGTCGCTGCCAAGCATTTCGATTTGATGCTCAAGCAGTGCCATCAGCATGACGTTTTTCTGTTTCTCCGTGAGGCTGTTGACGAAGTTTCGCCACTTATGATTTTCATTCCGCCGTCCCATTACTCACCTTCCTTTCGCTCGAAGCACGGGCAGGATTTGCCGTCGTGTGCGTCCATCGTGTTCACCTTCTCGAAGTCAACGACCGACGCAGGTAGTCGCTTCCTGAACTCAAAGTTGGAAACCGAGAACTCACACGATTTCCACCAATCATCGTAAAACCGACACACCCCGCAGCACTGCGGAACTGGTTGATTCACACCCTCGCTCATCACCTCACCCCACACAGCAGACGGAAATCCGGATCAGTCATGACCGGCTGATGCCACCCCGCAGACTCAGCATGCTCAGTGAACGCCAGGGCCACGCGATCGACCCTCGCCTCATTGACCGACCAGTCGAGTTCCCATCGGTAGGCTTTGACCAACGCGGCGAATGGATCGTCGGACGACTCGCGACCTCCCGACATGACGACAGGTCCAGATGCAGGCTTCGCCAGGGAATCGCCAGCGCCAACGCCGCCATTAACGCCAGGAATCGCAGCGGCAGCAAATCCGACCTCGGACCCGTCATCGATGCCAGGAACGCACCAGCGGCCATCCACGCACGCCAGACGGGGTACGTCAGCGGATGCAGGCCCGACAGCGGGCGGGCTGCACGCCAAGCAGACGATTCCGCCAAGAGCGTTCAGCCAGTGCTCGGAGCCGCCGCACTTGCGACAGAGAGACGCTGAGCGACCGTGGAATCTCGCTGCAGGACTGGGCTTTTCTTGCAACATAAGCAACACTTATCGACTTGGGATAATTGGAACACTAAACGGGATAGATTTTTAAGACAGTCCCAATCGTAAATCTTTACTGGAATACTGAGTTATGACTATTGGGATAGTTGGGATTATCAACAACGAGTTAACAAAAATGTCTATACAGCTACAAATTTAGCTCATATCAAACCGTCTCCCGTACCGTCCCAGCCTCCCTTAAGCGGTTGTTTATGCGTTAAAATACCCGTTGAATATCAATCCCTAAGTACCAATATGTATTAGACTTAACCTTCTGGAACTGTCTGTCTGTCATTGCCGAACCGAAGCGGGTTTGTGAGTAAGCGTAGAATCCCTCCGATTCTGCCCAGCTTTTGTATGCTCTGTATAGCTCCGAAGATCCGATTTTGTTGCCTGGACCGACAATGCACATCTCGTCGATAAACTGTCCGATTGTGTCCAGTGAGGCACGGTACTCTTTGGTGTGTTCTCCCACCTCGTTCGCTGCCTCTTCTCCCTGGCGAAGGAACTCAATCGCCCCTTTGACAATCCAGGTCAGGATTCCTGACGACTCCTCAGCCAGTTTTTCAGGCAGCCTCTTATCCTGCCTCAAGTGATCCGGCCCGCTCTCGTTGGCGTCGGGATTCCAAAACGTCTGGTCGAATGCGATCAGCCGCAGCCGCCGCCAGATACCGTGATCATTCCCCGTCACCAGCGGCTTATGATTCGTCACCAGGGCCAACTTGTGAGTCGGATCAAATTCCCAGAAATCCTCTCGCATTCGCCGAGCCCGGATTCGTTCTGCCCCGGTCAGTTCCTTGACGACCGACTCCGATAACTTCCGGCCCTCGTCTGTCTCACTGACAACGACGAACCGCTTGCCGTACAGATCCGCCTTCTCGGTCGGATGGGTGTTCATCGGCTTAGCCATCAGCAGATCGGGGACGGACTTCATCGTGTATTCCCGCCCGAGTACGGAGAGAATCACGTTGATGAACGTCGTCTTCCCGTTCGCCCCGACCCCATGCATGATCGGCAGGATTTGCTCTCTGACGATCCCTGTTGCCCAGTATCCACACAACCGTTGAATGTAACAGACCAGATCCGATTTGCCTCCAAAGATTGAGGACAAAAAATGTTCCCACACTGGGCACGTAGCTTGCGGATCGAAAGTCGTATGGCACAACTGCGTCAGCATCTGCTTTGGATCGTGCGGAGATAATTCCCCAGTCTCCAGATTGACGGTTCCGTTGACGCAATTCAGTGTCAGCGGTCGGCAATCAAGCTCGGTCGTTTCAATCTGAATCTCTTTTAGCTCACTGGCCCGCTTCACCATCCGCTCGATTCCCTGACCATTCGCCGAGTATTTAGCAAAACACCGGATCGCGTTGAGTTGAGATTCGCTAATGTCTTGCTGGATGATTCGCCCCTCTTCCCACAGACGATTGATAACGTCGTGAGCCCGACGATAGATCTCGTTACTGATGTCGATTTTCCATCGGGTTCCGTCCCAGATAATCCATTTCTTCCAAGCTCCAACGTAACGGATCGTCTCCGTGCTGGCCTGAACCAGCCGCTTCCCGTTCGCAATATCAGTCCGCGCGTCTTCCCTCAGCACTGACAGCGGCGGGAGTTCTACGTTCTCGCCTTTGACTACTCCGATCTGCGGCCGATCTGACGCCGCCACCTCGCTTGCATCTTCCTTCACCTGATCGACCAGCGCGAGCAGCTCATCTTTCCCATGTCCAGCCGCGATCCAGTCGCAGATATCCCCCTTTGGCGGCAGATTCGGTAACGCCAGGATGCGAACCCGCTTGGCGATTCCCTGTAGACTCTTGGCAACCGTCTTGGCGTGTTCCTCTCCGGTCCGGACTCCGGTCTCTGGATTCGGCGAGTCATTGTCCGGCAGGATCACAACGTCTCGGCCGCGGAACGATTGCGAGTAAGCCGCCAGCCATTTTCCGGCGCCGCCCGCGTTGCACGTTGCCGTCAGGCCCCATTGTTCCAGGGCCTCGACTTTCTTCTCCCCCTCGACGACGAAGACCGTGTTTTCAACCGGCGACCGCAGCAGTTCGGGCAGGTGATAAATGACCCGCGTGACGTTTTTCGTCCCGGAGATCCAGCCGCCCTCGCCGTTGGGTCGCTGCTGCTCGAAAGTCTTTTTCTTCCGCCCGTCTTCCATCCATTCCCAGCGGACGACGCGGAAAGCAATTGCCCCATCAGCGTATCGGTAGACGTAATCCGCGATCCGCTTCGCTGACGATGGCCGCGACTTCTTCGACTTCGTTTTCGTTAGGACGCCAGCCGGCGCGGGCGGGAACAGATAAGCCACCGGAATCCCCACGGCATGCGCGACCTTTGTCGCCATGTTGGGCTCTTTGCAGACGAAGCAATGAACAAGCAGCTTGCCGTCTGAAGTCTCGGTGATCGTCAGCGATGGGTCGTGATCGTCGTGGCAGGGGCACTTCGCTCGCCACTCGCCGCGTCCGACGTCGCGGACCATCTCCAGGCGGGGCAGCAGATTCTCTTTCGGGTCGTCATGTCGCGTTAGCATCAGATTCTCGCATCATGCGAAGGCGGTTGGTTGTCAGTCCGTTCAGTCGGTCGGTCGGTCAGTTGTCAGTCGATATTCACAGTCGCGGGATATGCCTTCATGGCTTCCAACTCCGCCTGATGCTTTTTCCAATATCTCTGCAGGATTCGCAGCGTCATCACCTCCGCGTGTCGTCGGCTCATGCATGGAAAAAAGTGCACGCCATAGTCCATACTCCAGGCAATCATGGTGCCTTGGATCGTCGCCGTGGTAACTCGCGATCTTCGCGCGTCACTCTGGAATTCCGGCCAGCTCCCCTCGATCACGACCGCGGCATAATCCAGATCCGCCAGCCGTCGCATCTCGCGTTGGAACCTGTCTCGATCGGAAGTGATGGAACCGCAGAAATCGCCGACGCTTTTCCGCTCGATCGATACCAAGGCTTCCAGCCCCTCGATGGAGTAGTCACCGGACTCCAATGCTTTGTTTGTCGTCAGCGGGACGATCAGATTGTCGATGTTCGTGAAATGGAACGGGGCCTGCTCTCGCGTGTCGACCACGACGCGAAACGGCAGGACTGAGAATGTCTGGTCTTCGATATCGAATCGTCCCATCGTGGGCACTCCTATTTGCATCGTCGCTGAGATCGTTACTCAGATTTCAATCAGTTCTTCAATCGCGTCCGCACTGTCGATCAACTCATCGAGAATCACATCCAGCCAATCGACATCGAACCGACTGGCGTTGGTTTGTTCGCCTGCTCGCTTTGTTCCCGCGATCGCATCCGTGAGCAGTTCCTGCAGGAATGTCTTGCGATTTTTGATTCCGTCACGGGTCAGCATCTGTTCCGCGATCTGCTTTTTCCCGATCAGTAGACACCACTTCTTCGCCCGGCTGATCGCGGTGTAGATCCAGTTCCGCGTGCAGACCCGCTGTGCTCCGGAGTGTTCGTCAATCATTACGATCACGACCGGCCACTCTGACCCCTGGGACCGATGACAGGAGATCGCGTAGGCCAGTTCCCAGTTGCAGCCAGTGCCTGTGCTGTCGTCGTTGGCGTCGTCAGTGCTGCCGGTCTCATCCTGATCGTCGGCCTGTTGACCGCGGGGAATGATGATGAGCCGATCGGGAGCCGTCAGCCGAGCGATCAGCCGCCGCGGCTCAACGGTGATGACCTCGGCCTGTTCGCCGTTCGCGACGTAGAGTTCTGTGTTCTCTTTCGGCTGGTCGCGGTCGTCGCTGTCTTCGTAATCTTCCCTTCGCCGCGGCTTCTGTTGAGCCAATTCCGCATTCGGGAACCGGCTGTTTTTCGTGCAGATGATCTTGTCCCCGACACGGAACGGGCAGCCCTCAACACTGTTCTCATCGGTCTCGGGATTCAGCAGGTTTTGCAGGATGCGATTGAGCGGCTTGCGTCCGAGTTCGCTCTTCTTGTTGACCGCAACAATGACCTGCACACCCCACACCGGATCAACTTTCTGTTCCGGATCTTCGCGGAGCTTCTCCACGCACTTCGTCAAAATCTGGATCTGTTCGCGCGGTGTCTCTTTCTCGACGATCGCCAGGTTATCCCCGGCGTCAGCGTTGATCCGCTGCGAGACAATTAGCCGCTTGCGTTCGACGATCTCTTTGCAAGTCGCCACGATCTGACCGGCGTTGCGGCGGATCTCCGTCAACTCGCCGCAGGGAACACCAGCCGCGATCATGTCCCGCAGCGGAGCCCCATGCCCGACCGGTGCAAGCTGGTTAATGTCGCCGACGAAAAGGATCGATGTCCCTTTGCCGCGGGCCGCGAGCAGTGCAGCCATCAGCCACGCATCTTTCATTGACGTTTCGTCAACAAAAATGAATAGCTTTTGCAGCGGATACCGCTCGTTGTACTCGAAGCTGAATCGTCCATTGTCAGATGATGAGACACGCAACAACGAGTGGGTTGTCGTCGCCGTGATGTTCACGCCAGCCAGACCCAGGGCCTCAGTGAATCGGACCGCAGCTTTTCCAGTTGGAGCACAGGCTGCAATCGATGACGTCCCACCCAGACGTCGAGACAGTTCCTTGATGATTGCCGCGACAGTGTATGTCTTCCCGGTCCCCGGTCGGCCGGCCAGAATACCGATGCGTCCCGCCATCGCTCGCCCGGCCTGCTCCTGCTGATGCGGGCTGATGTCCAGATCCGCAGCGTCAGGCCAGGATGCGTAGTCGCCCTCTGCCGATTCCGCCAGAGCATCACTGATGAACTGGCATATTCGGGCTTCGTCTTTCGCCTTATGGAACTCCGCCAGCCAGCGACAGCCGAGAGAGTCTGTTCGCTCCGTCAGCAGATTCGCCCGCAACGCCAGCTTGATTGCCCGGTCCGGATCGACTGACGATCCGCTGATGTTCGCGTGAATCGCCCGCTCTGCGACCTGACGCCGCAGCCATGTATCGCCCGAGTTATTCGATGCGATCGCATGCCATGCACACAGGGCCTGACGTTTCAGCCGGGCAGGGTCGTGTTTCAATTCCAGGTAGAGCTTGTCCGCCTTGAGGAATCCGATCCCGCGAAACTGCATCAGCAGATACGGATTGCGGCGGATCGTCTCAGCCGCGGCGATACCGTATCGCTCCATCAGATCATCTGGCAGTTTCTTCGGCATTCCACGCGCGTGCAGCAGGCCGAGGATATCGACCATCGACCGTTCTGTTTTCGCCATGTCGCGGAGCAGTTCGGCGGCATCTTCGGCGGTGTCGAGCTTCAGCCCTTTGACGACCTTGATGCACTCGGCTGGCTTCGTTCGCAGCATCTCAATCGCGTCTTCGCCGTATGCTTCCCACAACGCCCGAGCCTTCGCCGGTCCGATCCCGTCACACTGCTGGAGATAGACACAGGTTGCATGCTGCCCTTTGGGCTCAACGAGGCAGAACGAGGAAAAAACAAACTGCTCGCCGTACTTGTGATGATGCGTTGTGTGGCCCCACCAGCGATAGACGAGACCCGGCTTCAGCCGCCCTTCGTTCGCCTCGCCCTTGATGCATCGCACCTGGCCGTCAGTGTCGCGGACTTCGCCAATGATGACCCGCGTCATGCCAGCGTCATTGATGAACACCCGGCGTTCACCCTCGAACGTTGCAACTAACTCGCGGGAACTGGCCATAGATAACGCTCCTGAAAACTGTCTCGTCTTGAGAACGCGGCGGCAGAATCGAACTGCCTTTGTGCCCACTGGCGAATTGCCCGACGCACGCCGCGTTGGAGGTCGCGTCAGACTGTCAGCAGATCCCCTCCAGCACTTCGTCCGCGGACGGTTTCGTGGCCTGCGGTTCGGTGCCCGTCGTTTTCTTCTGCTGCGGCGTTGGCTGCGGCGTCTGCGACTTCGACAAGATGCCGTCGATGTTCCGCGTGGGTGGCAGCATGATGCCCGAGGTCTTCAGGAATCCGGCGTGCAGCGGGATTGAGTTCGCCCGCTTGTCGTCGAGTCGCCAGATCTCATCCCATGCGAGACGGACGTAGGTCTTGCCCTGATGCTCGTTTTCTTCCAGGTGCATACAGACCTGCTTGCCGATACACTCCTGCCAATTGAACATCGGGCGTTCACCCTTCGCCTTCAGTTCTTCGATCTGTTCGCGAGTCGTCAGGCCACACGCGATCGCCAAGGCTAGAAACTTGCGGATCTGAACCGACTTGACGTCTTTCTTGAACAGTTCGCGATGCGAACGGCCTTCCTGATTCGGAGTCGTGCCCCGTAGGATCTCGAAATCAACGACCATCTCGCCGTTCTTTCCGCCATCCTCATTCAACGCCATGACAATGCAGTGATACTTGCCGGGCTCAACGCGGTCATAACCGCCAACAGACCCGGTATCGACTTCATCCAACGGCAATTCAAACGACATAATCAATTCCTTTGACTGACTTACTTACTCAGAAATACTCAACTCAAAAACCGCGTCTCATCTGCTCTGTCATCGCTTCCAACCAGCCCTTGACCCGCTCGACTTCGCCCGATCGATCGACCATTTCCGGGGGATATCCAAGCTCAATCAGGCAAGCCCGTCTCACTGCCTCTGCTGCCCAGCGCTGCGTCAGTTCAGCCAACGCGGGCAGCCAGGTCAGTTTTTTGCGACGATTCCAAACTTGTCGTGCAGCTTCGCGACCGTGCTGGCAATGACCTCGTCCGGCACATCGTCCATCGTCTTGATAGCCGGATTCGCAGACGCCAACTTGCCGAGGAATGCACTTACCGCTACGCCAGCTTTTTCAAGCAATGACGTCAGGTCATTTGTCGCCTTAGTGCGGTCGAACATCTGCTGGAGATCCGCACCGTTGGGGAACGGAGCTTCCTCAACTGCGGCGGCTGCGGCGGCGGTCGGCTTCGCAGCGGGCTCAGAGGCAACGTCAATGACGGTGTCTGCCTGCTTTGTCGCAGCAGGCGTTGACGTCAGAGCTGGTGTGACCGTTGCCGTAGCGGCCAATTCCTTCTGCCGCTGGGCAATCTCTGCCGCCGTCCGCTTTGGCGGATCGTTTTCCACCTTCGTGAATTCACCTTCGATCACCGGCCATTCAACCGGGTCGACGTCATCAAATAGCAGTTCCGGGCAGACGATCTTGGCGGCCTTGCGAGTGACGCTGGCCCGCAACATCGCGTCCGGCGTTTTCGTCCACGCAGAGTCCGGCTTGAATGAGGCCCCAGCCCTTTTGGCGTCATCCAAACTGAATCGAAACGTGATCGGCTTTTTGCCCTTCTTGGTGAACACTGCTTCGGCTGTCCCGCTGTCTCCGATATCGTTCCACTCGACGTCAACTCCTGCGTTGTGCATTCGAGCCAGGATCGCGTGCGCCTGTAATTGGCACTTCCCGTCGATGATGTGATATTGCGCCGCGAACTGAAACGGGTCCAATCCACGAGCCGCACACACCAGCGCCAGAACGGTTCCCCCTGCCGTTGTCTTAACACCAGCCACGCCAGTGTCCGCGTAAAATTTCCCCATCGTCGTCGCGTAACTCGTCGCTTCGGCGATGTTGGCGGCCATCATCCGATTTGGCTGCACAATCAGCCCCGTCGATCCGCTGCCATTCTTCTGTTCCTGTTTCTCAGCCACTCCACTTACCATCGCGATTCCTTTACTCACAGATTTACTTCACTCAACGACTGACTCATTCATCCACTTACTCAACCATCGCAGCTAACAGAAAAACCCCTCATATTTCCGGTGCAGTTCCCGCGTGATCACGATATCGCTGGCGACGTAATTCGCGACCTTGACCGGGTCTGTCTGCAGCAGTTCGTAGACCTTGGAGCCGTCCACATCCTCGGTAGGAATCGTGATCCCCAGGGCCTTCGCGGTCGGCTTCAGACCCTTCGCTCCACCCTTCGGCCAGCGCCGGGCCATCAGATCGCAGACATCGCTTTTGAACGGCGAAGTGTCGATACGTCGGGACGGCTCGACATCGAGAAGCATCGACCGAATGAACAACACCGGCAGATCGAAGCCCAAACAGTTGAATCCGACCAGCACTTGGCCTGCCGTCGCCAGCCGCCAGAAGTGCTCGATGATGTATGCCTCGCTGATCACCTCGCCGATGACGAGCGAATGCACCGGCCCGTCATCGATCGCCCAGCCCAGCGCGGCAATGCGACAGTACTCCGGTGTGACGCTCAGCAGCTTTCTGCGTTCGTCGGCGGCACTGGCGAACGTCAGGAGCGACGTCCGGTAATCGGAGATCGCGTCGAGCACACCCTTTCGCGGCTTCTTCTCTTGGCGTTCGGCGACATCAACGGCGGTCAGGTATTCTTCGCAGGGATTGGCCTGCGTCAGATATTGCTTGACCGTGGGGATATCGCCGTCTAAGAGATCGGCGACCGGCATGCATTCCGCCAGCACTCGACGCGACGGCATTTGCGGGACGGGCGGCAAGTCGAACAGATCCAGCCGCGATTCATCGGGGATTGTTTCCAGGTCGAAATAGAGATATCGACCTCGCTGAACACCATCAGTCGCCGAGCTTGACAGCTTCTCTTTCTGCGGCGGCGGCTTTTTCTCCAAGGTTTCGACCGCCGCTGACGCATCGTCAAACAGGCTGTCGAGAACATCCAATTCCGCGGGCATCGTGTTCCCTCTCTCGTCTTGAGTTATGGACGGACTGATACTTTTCTGCTGTTGCTGTCGCTTAATCCCTCTCCCTGATCCGCCGCACCTTCGGCAGTTCCTCTTCAATGATCCGCTGGTGAACTTCTTCCCGATGCACCCTGATGTGCTTCGGCGCTTCGATGCCGAGGACAACGCGATCGCCGTAGATTTCGACGACCTGCACAATAATTTGGCCGTCCGCGATGACGAGCCGTTCGCCAGTGTGGCGAGAGAGAGCGAGCATCCTTGCTTCCTTTGAAGTGAGTGAGACGAGACAAACAAACGTCGTTACAACACAGCCTCAATTGACGCCGGACGGCAAACCCAATCCGTCACCGACCGGGTACTACCCGGTCATGCTTTCGCTCGTGAGAGCAGGTCTTCGGCGGATGAGAAAATAGATTGACCGTGTCGCCATCGAAGGCCACTTGCACTCCGGCAACTTATCAGCAAGGCCACCCAGCACTGCCTGTCACCAGCCCAAGCACGGTCACGAATCATCGGATAGAGGGGAATGATCCAGTCCCCATGTGGAGCATCACGCCTCATGCGTGATCCGCCTGCCCTGCGGTCCTGCTCGCCAACTGCCTCCTACCCAACGCGACGGTCTGCCGCGTGCGGCCTCTCAGACGTCCATGTGTCTCCGTTCAGCCGGTTACCCGTCGTCGGATTCGTCGGGCTGTCCGCGTCCATCAGTTCCGCCCGCAAAATGCGAACGTCTGACGGTGCACTAAACCCCAACCTGATCCCGCCTCCCTTGCACTCAACGACTTCGATCCGTGTGTCACCGACGTAGACCGCTTGGCCACGCTTCCGTTGCAAAACAAGCATTATTGACACTCCACACAATCAACGCGGCTTGCATCATGCCTCCGCTAAACGGCCGATCTGACACAGACCGGCATCCTTCTTTTCCCTCTGAGTTGTGAGCCGAGCGCGATATCAGGACTGCCCGTCCTGCTGAGAAAAAAGACAACCGATGAACAAGGCGATGATGAGGCCGACGAAGGGAATGAGCGGCTTGAGAGCGTGAGAGAGGTCGGTCATCGCTTGGCCTCCTTTGTTGCGGCCTTGTCCGTTGCCTTAACGTCCTTGAGCTTCCCGTTTGAGTCGATGTTCTGACGGGTCCAGGTGATCCAGTCGGAGCCGAGAATCATCCGCGTATCGCCGATCATGCGAGACGGCAGACCGTGCTTAATGAGCAGTCGGATCTGCTTCAGAGAGATCCCGGTCATTTCCGAGATCTGAATTTGGTTGTAGTCCAGCGTCGGCTGGATCGGCTTCAGCTTCGATCGCTTCTCCGCAATCGTCAGCGTGTTGCGAGCCCCTTTTGGCCTGCCTGCACCGACGTTTTTTGCTTCGCTGTCAGTTGAGTCTTTGAGATACCTTGCGGCTCGCATCATGCGTCCCCGTGTTTCGATCACAGACACCCGTAACGAGCAGAACAATACACGTATTCAAAACGGGTATCAAGAGTAATTTCTTCAGAGAATTCATGGATATCCTAAAATACCCTTCGATACCGTTGTCTATGACGCCGGTACAACGCATGATTTACGCATCATGACTCAGCGTAACCCTCGTTCGCCGGAACAGTTGGAAGTTCTGCTGGAAGAGATTCGCGGCGTTGAACGGAACGTCATCACCGCGATTGAGAAAATGCGTGAGGCCGGACTCGATGTGGTTTATTCCACCGGCGAAACGGTCCTCAGAGCGTATCTGCCCGGACTGTCTCGCTTCTCAACGGGCCTGCTTCAAGACGTCAGCGAAGCGATCACCGCGAAAAAGCTGGGGATTCCCACATCGTTTGAGCGGCGAGCCAAAGAGTACGAGAAGCGGAAATCCGCCCGCATCGAAGCCGCCCGCGAGAAGCGGAAGAAAGAGAAGGGGCCTTGATCAATGGCCCATCTTCCGCACGTCCACGTCATTCCGCGGACCGTCACTCGCCGCCTCAAGTCCGGAGAAACGCGAGAGTATCGCTACCTGTTTCTCCGCTATCGCGATCACACCGGCAAGGAATTTTTCCGCCCCGCCCGCACGACCGACCGACGCAAGGCAGAACGTCTCGCGGCGGAATGGGAGCGTGAGCTTCGCAGCGGGAACAACCCTGCAGACGTCGGCTGGGACACCATTCGCGAGCGTTACGAAGACGAATATCTGGCCCTCAAACGACCGGGCACACTGGAGCGGGCGAATCAGTCCCTCGACGGCCTGACAATGTACGCCAAGCCTCGCCGCGGCTCCGACGTCACGGATTCGATTCTGGCTCAATGGGTCGCCGCGCGGCTGAAATCCGGCACTTCGCAGGCAACCATCGCAGCGGATCTGCGACATCTCCGGCACTGCCTGCACTGGGCAAAAGAAATGGGCCTGCTGGTCATCGTCCCCCGAATTCCGCGAGTCAAGCAGCCGAAGGCGAAAGGGACGCTGCGCCGAGGTCGGCCGATCACAGAAGCTGAGTTCGCCAAGATGCTGGCCGCCTGCAAAACGCTCCGGCTGGCGAAGCGTCACGCCAGACAATGGCAGCAGTTTCTGCGGCTGCTCTGGACGTCAGGCCTGCGGATCGAAGAGGCGTCCGAAGTCTCCTGGGACCAACGGGCGAACATTCGCGTCGACCTCGCGACCGAGCGGCTGACGATCCACGGCGAAGCCCAGAAAAGCGGGTTGGATAACGTCCTGCCGTTGGTCCCGGAACTGGTCGAGTTCCTGCAGGCGATCCCGCCAGAGTCCCGCCGCGGCAAGGTCGCTCCAATCCCGCTGGCGTCCCGGTCTCACATCAGCCGACGCATCGCCTCGATCGGCAGAGAGGCTGGAATCGTGACCGACGCGACCGCCAAGAATGGCCCACGCCACGCCACCGCACACGACCTGCGCCGGTCGTTCGGCTCACGCTGGGCACCGCGCCTGATGCCGGCCGACCTGCAGCAGATCATGCGGCACAGGTCCATTCAGACCACGATGGAGTATTACGTTTCGATTGAGACGTCCGCCCTGGCGGACCGGATCAAGACGGCGGCCAAAAAAGACACGCCAAAATCGGATGAGGGAAAACCGAAGGGAACAAACGACCTGCCGAAACGACCGCGGAAGAGATCCAGTTGACGTAACTCGTTACAGGACAAGTAGCCGGGGCGGGACTCGAACCCGCACGCTCCTTACGGAACACAGGATTTTAAGTCCCGCCGAGCAGTTTTATCAAGTTTTCCAACGGTTGATTCTGACCGCATTTTTTCGACGCTCTGAAGCCGGGAAACCCCTGCCGCAAAAGTGCAGCAGGGGAACAAATCGGGGAAAACTTCAGCGAAAAGTCAGCGATAATTCAGCGATAATTCAGCGCTGAAACGTCCGCCACAAAACGTGTGGCATTGCCACAAATCGTGTGGCGGAAACTCGCGCACAGTTTCACAACCGTTTGCGCACCGTTTATCCCCACGGCCTCAGTCTATTCGCCCGGTAGATCCTGGGCACATCGCCCCGCAGCCGCATCTCTGCTGCCGTCAGGATCGCCCGATCTTCCGTCAAGCAACGCCTGACGATCTTCCCCCCGAGCACGACCAGATATTCCCGCCCTGTCCCCCGCGTCCTGCGGCCTGTCTCATCCCTGCCGTCATCGTCTCGACGATTGAGCATTGCCCGCGCCCCCTGGCGAGAGGCGACCCCGTTCCGCGATCCCCAGCCATCGCGAGTTGCTGCGTGTTTTTCGCCCGGCAGGGTCAGCAGGCGAGCTGTCTTGGCTGGGCTGGATGTTACTGTACGTACAGACAGATATCAATAGGCGATATCCGATATGCCCTAAATTGGATATTAGACTCGTTTATCTCGTTCATCCAGCCGCCGCTCCACCCATCGCCAGATCCGGCGCAGCAAACGAGCGGCGATCCGCTGCCAGACGTTGAGCCAGATGCGATCGCTCATGGCTGTGACCTCAGGGAAACGCAGTGCTCGCAGCCTCGGTCGAAATCACGACAGATCTGCGGTCGATGGTCGTAGTGTCGGCACTGCTCTCCGTCGAGCCAGATGCACGGTGATTCGTCGGGCCGCTCGTCCAGGGACTGATTGGCCGCTGCAAGAATCTCGGCCTGCAGATGCTCTGGCGGCATGTCATTCTGCGTCCAGATGAATGGCGGAGTCCGCATGTACTGGCAGCACCGAGCCCCGCAGCCATCGCATGATTCGACGATCGGTAGTGGTATCATTTGGCCACCTTCTTCGGCCGGCCGCGAACGGGCTTCGCTGCTGGCTCCGGCTCTGCGTCCTTGCGGGGTCGGCCCTGGGATGCGACCTCGGCCAGACTGCGATCACCGAGTGCCTTGGCGATGGCCTCGCGGGCCAGCGTCGACACGCTCCCGCCGTGCTTGGCCACATGGGCATACATCGCCGCCCGCATGGCTGGCGAGATTCGCAGTTGGAAAAATGGGTTGTCTGCCATGATGCTCCTTCAATGTGGCCGCGCTGTGATCCGCGGAATGATAAACCCAAGTGGCCGCCACTCTGACGGCGTCGACGGCTGCACGCTCATTGCTGAGCAGTCTTCCGCCAGCCGCGGGGATCTCATTGAGACTGCCGCGGTCTGTATTGCCCGTCTGGGGTCGCCCCGCAGATGCACCTGGGTGTGGGGCGTTAAAGCGAATTCAGATGCTTAGCCAGATCCGCAGCCTCTTGCTCCCATTGCTCTCGCGGCGGAATCTCTGCGTCCCATGCATAGTCAACCATGTCAGATGACCAGTCGGGGAGATACTGCGATAGCACTTCGCAGAATGCCTCTGCGTCCGGATAATCGCGATATGCAGGAGACAGGAATGACAGTTTCATGGCCACGGCTTCCCTCTTCGATTGACTGATTGATCGAACCGAACAACTCCCCCGGCCACGCGACCGGGAGAGCGTTTAGGCTGGCGATTAGCGATCCGTCGTTCCGGCCTGCACCACAGTCCCGCCGTCTTCGGTGACCGTGATCCAGCCGTCCATGCCGGTGATCTTGGACACCAGAGCATCCATGGTCTTCACGCGGCGGTCAAACTGCTGGGCTGCGGCGTCGATGTCGCTGGCTTCGATCGTCTGGACTTGGCTGTCGGTGCTGATCGTGTACTGGCTCATGTTCGTTTCCTTTGCTTGGGGTTCGTTTGCGTCACGTCTGTATTGTAGTGATGTTATCGGCTGTCGTCAACTATCTTCACTACATTTTTCTGAAAATATTTGGCGGGGTGTCTGTCCCCCGCCCCTCTCCCCGACTAGGCGTAGACCTCAGTCGTCTCCCTCGCTTCGTTCCGCACCGTTCGCAGGCAGGTAATCACCTCGGCCAGCTCGGTCTCCATCTCTTCCATTCGGGTGGCTGCCGTCTCAGCATCGTTCGGGATTCCGGCGACTGCTGCTTTGGTCTCTTCCAGGAGCTTGGCGATCGCGGTCAGTTTCGCATTCAGTTTGGCTCGGCTCATTTTTGTTTCCTTTGTCTGGTGTTCGTTGGTCGTTACATGCGTTATTGTAGTGATGTTATCGGACGAGTCAATATCCGTCACTACATTTTTTCGGAGATTTTCTGGAATAGTCAAAAACGCCGAGAAAATGCGGGTGAACTGAGTTGTCAAGGATTGCTTGACGACTGCCAGACAGGTCCACGAGTCGGGGAGTCACACCGCAACCGGGCAGATCTCCCTGAGCCACTCCGCCCAGCGCTGAGCAGACAGCTCAGCCGTCAGATGCTCCAGAGCGACTTGCCGGGCGTGATCGGCGATCGAGCGGCCGGACGGGGATAGGGCGTGATGGATGGCGCCGATGAGATCGATGTCTGTCGGATCGGTCGGTATTGGCGTGACCATCGCCCCGTACTGACGCTGCATCTCTGCCAGTGAGCCGACGATTGTGGCCACGACCGGCACGCCAGACGTCCACGCCTCCAGCATGGCAATCGTGCAGCCCTCGCTGTGACTGGCCAGCATCCAGACGTCGAGAGCAGCGAGAGCGTCACCGATGGGCGAGATCGGCCCCGGTGCAATCAGCCGATCGCCAACGGTATGACGAGCGGCACTGAGGATACCAACCTGATGCAGCCCTTCGCCGATCAGGACTGGTCGATACTGCGGACCACAGGCAACGGCGGCTTGCACGATGGTCAGAGGTCGCTTGTCGTTATGCAACCGTCCGAGATAGCCGATTGCGACCTCATCATCAGACAGGCCCCATTCTGCACGCTGGGCAGCCCGTCCGCGGATCGGCTGTACGCGACCGGTATCGCAGCCGTTCCAGATTACTCGGACTTGAGGCCAGATGTCCGCCGGAAACTCTCGCCCGGCCTTGTCCGAGACCGCGGCGAAGTGCGTAACGCCCTCGATCGAGTGACGCAGCATCTGGGCTGTCGGGTCACCCTCACAGTGAGCGACGACGACAACGCGGCCACGGAAGCCTGCCTGCTGGAGCATCGGCCCGATTCCGGGTAGCCCCCAGGTCACAGCGACGTCAATGTCCTGCATCGCCTGACGCAGTGATTCGACCTGCGGTGTGATCCGCGTGATTCCAGAGACAGCATTCGGACGGCCAGCCATCAAGTTCGGTCCGCCGAAGACTGCCACGTCAAGCGAGACCAGTTCGTCGACAACCGGCTGCCACGACTGGCCCGTATCGGCGAGCCAGACCGATCTGACATCAACGTCTTTCGCTGGCAGGTATCGGCAGAGGTCGACGATCCAGCGTTCCGCCCCGCCTTGCCCGAGACTCGGCGTCAGGAATGCGACACGCAGCGGACCCGGTTTCCTCACTGGCCACTTCGGCCATTTTCCGGCCGGGCAATCCTCTGTCGCCATCCCTGCTTTCAGCGTCATTTGGCAGCCGCAGATCCGGCATGATTTGTCCTGATACTGCGGGCATCCGTAGCAGATCTCCAGACGCTGCTTGTGGACTTCGTCAGGGACGGTCTGCGATCCATTGGCGATGTGTCGACCGACCGCTTTGCCCAGCGACTTCGCCCGCGTCAGCAGTCCGGGCATCTTGGCCCGTTGCTCTGCCCCCTCGGCCCCGCGGCAGTATCGCAAGCAGCGTTCGCGCGGGTGCCCATGATGCGGAAACGTCCGATTGCAGACAGTGCAAATGAAATGCGTCGGCGAGTGATCCGCGAGCGTGCAGTTGTTCGGCTGATTGAGCGATTCGAGCGATTCAGGCATTGAAAATTACACCGCTTCGAGCGTGAGAAAATTGCCGATCTGCGACAAAAAGAACGGGTTGTCAGCCCCCGCGCACGACACCGCGCCAGCCGGATCGCCATTCGGCGAGACGACCAGATCCCACGGATCGGTGTGCTGACCGCAGAGGTTATTCGGCCCGCTCGCTGGCGTCGGAGTCCAGACCATCCCATTGACGTAACAGGCAGTCTCGTCGTTGTAGGGCCACGTCCCGAAGTCACCGGTGAGCGTCAGCGTTGGCGTGATCTGGCCGTTTGTGCAGAGCACGACCAACTTCCAATAACCGGTTCGCGTTGACGTCGTGCAGCTCGGCGAATTGCCAGTGACCCGCGTAATGTTGAACGTCGGCGACAGGTAAGTGTATTTGACGAACGCAGTGAACGGAGCCGTCGTCAGGACGCCTGATTCGGTGTCGGACAGACTCAACGTGAATGATCCGTTGGCGTACTGAGCCGACGTCCCGCCCTGACACTCGTTTGAGCCAATCGGAGAGATAACGGTCGGCTGTGTGTAAGTGGAGAACAGTGAGCAGGCCAGCGTGTATTCCTCCGGCTGCGTCGGGCAGTCTTCGCAATCAGGAATCGGCGGCCGCCAGGGCGTCAGGCAGATCAGATCGGGCCAGCCAGAGCAGCCGAACGGACCGCACGGCCCGGTGAACTGCATCGCGTTCGCGCACAAGCAGCAGAACGTCCGGCCGAAAGCCATCTTGTATTCCAAGAGGATCGAATCGTCATCGGCAACGAGTTGCAGCGTCGTCGTGCTGCCAACGGTCAGCTTCCACTTTGCGGTTTCCGATCCGCTGGAACTGACGGTCCCGCATGGGACGGTGACAGTCTGGCCAAAGTAAGTGCCGGGGAATGTCGGAGCAGACGCAGAGGAGCAGGAGCAGGCCCCGCCGATCTCGTTCCAATATCCGGTGTCTTCGCCGGTGCCAGGACATGGAGTTGCATCACCGCCACGCACGCAGTCCGACGTCTCGGTGTCGCCTTCCGTTGGCTCTCTTGCTGGCGGGCTGGACTCAGAGCAGCCACAACCGCAATTCGACGTCTCGACTTGCCACTCAACGATTCCGCAATGGCGATATTCTGGCTGTCCGTTATATGTTCCATCGAAAGGTGGAGGAGAATACGTCCCCTCGTTGCATACGCCTGTATAAGTCTGCGGTTCCCACCCGGTTTCAAGATCCCAGATGTATAAGATTGTGCCAACTGTGTCCGTCATAACGCCTTTCCACTTGACCGTTCCGCATGCTGTCGGCGGCGGCCCCGGACTATTCCACCGATCCCATCTGTAAATCTTCGATCCGCACGAACCGCCAACTTTGCCATCCGTCAACACGCAGTCGAACGAGTCGCTTTCCCATACGCAGCCGCTCTGATACTGCAGCGTCACCCAACCCTGTGCGGAGATCCGACCGTCGCAGCAATCGCAGTCCGGCGTCAGCCAGAATCGATAATACTCCGGCGCGGAAGTGCAGACCGTACAGGAGACCGTTTGCAGCGAGCCCGCCTTGTAATTGCAGTCCCACGGCGGGCAGCCAAAGCTCGCAGCCTGACCGATGCCGCCGCCGTAGCCTGTGCTGACCGGCTGATTGGTTTTCTGCACCAGGGCCTTGCCAGCCGCTGACGACTCCAACCCGAGAATCTGATAGATCCCCGTCCCAATCTTCAGCTTCCATGACGCGGGCTCTGGCCCCGCTGTCTGACCGACCTGCGCCGTTGGATCACTCAGCAGTGCCCATGCCGGAAGATCCGCCGTGCAGGAGCCGTAACTGCCCGCGTCGACATCAGTCGGACCATTGAAAAACGTATTGGCGATGTTGGCGGTTGTGCTCGGCTTAATCGCAGTCCAGACATGCTGCCCATTGACGTAGATCACGCCGGACAACTGGACCACTGCATAAGCCGGGATGGTCTCGCCGGAGTCGTTGCGGAATGGGAGCCCACGCCCGCCGCCGACCGCACTGGATACGCTTAGAGTCATGCTTTGTCATCCTCATCAGCCGAACAGACGGCCGATCTTTCTCGCCGCGGTCTGCGTTGCACTCACGATTTTCGCCGCGTTTCGATAGAGCTTGTCGGCCTTATCTCTTCGCCGTCGCTCGTCATAACTCGGTGTTTCGAAGTCGAATTCGTTGTTCAGACAGGCCCGCGTCAGGGCTCCGCTTTCGCCAAACGACCATGTCACTTGCTGAATCGCGCCGTCCGGTTCGATCTCGAAAAATCCCGCGTAAGAAATGTCATACGATTCCGGCTGCTGATACTCGGCGAGCTTTTCCTTCAGCAGTTGATTGACGATCTTTTCGAGATCCGCGTCGTTGGTTTCGATCTCGCTGGGATTGCCCTGATCGTCGTATCGCTGGATCAATGACCGATAGGCTTCGTCAACCGTCAGCAGTTCGGGCTCGGTCGGTGCGTTGTCGCCGGGCAGATCCTGCTCTTTCGTGTGCCGCACCAACTGCCGCGTGTCGGGGTCGCGAATGCCGTGGACACACTCCAGCGTCAGCAGGGCTGGCAAGATCGTGCTGTTGTCGATCCGCACCAGCGGGTCAGCAATCTCGATGATGCCGGTATCCGACTGCACGGAGAATGAACCGTGATATCGCGTCCGGTCGCTGACGTTGTTTTGCGGCTGCAGGGCATCCGGCTTGACGAACGTGCCGCGCAGAATCGCCGGAGCAGGGCGGTTGACCTTGGACGGATCGACGTACGAATCAATCAGCTCCTGCTGCAGCGGCAAGACCTGCTGCAACTCCGTGACGTCGATGTCCAGCTCAGCGAACTGCCATGGCTTCAGTTCGTCATATGGGGCCGTGCCTTTTATCCGATACCAGCGATAAACGGACTGCTGGGCACACTGTTGAGCGGCTGTCCCATGCTCTTTCAGCACGTCGATGAACAGCGGCGGGAATGACTTTGACCAGCCGGACGCGGGCTTGTAATCCAACTCGTCCAACGGCTTAATCTGCCCGTCCGTCTGCAGTCCGACCGGCTCCAGCTCGAACCGCGTTTGCCAGCGGGTCGGCCCCGCAACGAACAGAATCGACGAGGGACGCTGCCCGGCGTCGATCGAGTAGCCGAGGTCCATTCGCGACAGGTTGTCGGGCAGTGCTTTGCCTTCGCCAGCCCGCTCGATGGAGACGCTGTTGTCGAGATGCAGGACGACACGGCAGCCGAGCGAGTCGCAGAGATCCGCCAGCTCCTGCGCTGGATTGGCAAAGTCCCAATCGATCTCGGGCCGGGCGTCATCAGGCAGTTTGTCCAGCTTGTATTTTGTCTCGCCCATCGCCTCGAAACAGAGCTTCGCCAGATCGCGCGGCGATTTCTCGGTCTCGCTGTCGATCATTCCGTTCGGCTTGCGGATGTTGTATCTGCCGTTGATCCAACCGTATTTCCATTTCCAACGGCGGTCCAAGATGGTCAACGTCCAGACGCGGCCGTTTTCGTTCGATTCACTCGACGGCAGGAACAGCTTGCAGTCGGGGAACGTGATCGTGAGATCTGCAAAGGTGATCTTGAGCTTGCCGAACTCGGGAATCTTGCTGGTCTGCGGCAGCACTCGCAGGACGCACCGCGATGGCTGAATTCCATGACCGAAAGTGAACGAGCCACTCTCGGGGAACTGCACGCCGTCGAAGTTGATGATGCCTTGCGGGTCTGCCATTGGTCAGCCTTAGGATGGTGTGCCGCGGGTCAGTCGGATGTTGCGGCCGATCGTCAGGTTATCCGTGTTGGCAGTCTCGTTGAGGTCCAGGACCAGCGTTGAAACAACCTTGTTCGGATCGCTGACCTTGGCTTGTGCTCCGTAGACCTCGACCGCATTCGTCACGGCCTTAGACCGCAAATCCTGCGAGAAGTCGAGATGTCCCGATCCGCTGACGACTGGGTTGCCGCCGAGCGTGCCAGTTGAGTTGTAATAGCAGGTGCCGCCCTGCACCTTGAGCCCGGTCTGTGCCCCGGAATTGAGCGTCAGTTCGCCGCCTGTGAGCGTGATCGTGGCCGTTCCTGACGTCGCTGAATTCGTCTCCAGCGTGCCGCCCGACTGCTTGATCGTGGCGTCGGTGAGCGTCACGCCGGAGCCGAGAACGACCTGCGAATCTCCGTTCACGTTGGTCAGGTAGCCAACGTTAAGCGTTGCCAGTGTCGACGTCTCGCCCTCGAAAAACGCCACGCCAACCGAGCCTTTCTGCACGGTCACTGAGTTACTGGCGTGTGTGCCCTTAAACAGCAGGGCCGGGATATTCTGCTCCAGTGCGTTGCCGGTGTTCTTGACGATCAACGTCACCTGCGAATCATTCGTTGAGATCTTGATTCTGCCGCCACCGCCGTTAACCGTGATCGTCGTTGCCGTCGCATCCGCAGACGCACCATGCTTGAGATATCGTTCCCGATATTCATAATAGGGATAGGCCGAGCCCGCGTCCGTGTTGATGTTCGGCAAGCCGATATTGCCGGTAAAATTCGGGCCAACAATGATCGCCGCCAGCGTCACCGCGGACCGGTCGAGATTGTAGAGCAGCGAAGACGAGCCCTGATCAATGACCAGCGTGTCACCGTCGACGGGCAGAGATCCGCCCTCGTAATTCGTCGCCACACTGACGTCATTCGGTCCGCTGCTGGTCGTCGAGTCGGTTGCCGATCCGATCGTCTGCGAGTCCGCCCCGCCGCCGTTTGCCTCGGTCGTCGCCAGGGTCACCGTGAACGGCTTGCCTGCGGTGTCGGCCGTCAGGACAAACGTTGACCCGCTCCGGCTGGCGGTCATCTCCGCGAACTCGGGGTAGACCGACTGGCTCAGCGCGTTGTATGTCGTCACCAGCGAATCAATGATCGTCGCGATGGTTGTCGATCCGGCCGCCATGCTGATCGACTTGCTGCCGATCGTGACGATGACCAGATCGTCAGCCTCCCACGTCCCGCCGAACGTCCAGTATGTAACCTGCGCGACGGCCTTCGCGTCACCCTTCCAGCGAACTGTTGCCATGCTGTTCTGCCTCTCTATCGGATGGTCGGCGTGCCGGTGAAGGAATCCGCCGATTCGAACTCATAGGACCATTGAATCGGGAAGTATCGAGCCGCGCCGTTCGTCACTTTCGGGCTGGATCGCGTCAGTTGCCGCCGCTCAACATGCTCGCTGGATGGCCAGATCGGACCGGGCGGCGTTGGATACTGCCCATAGCCAACTGCCGAGCCAGATTGCCGCGCGACGTAGGGCATTCGAGCCCGCGTCTGCTGCCGTTGCGGGGGACCGTTGGCTGGCGTCAGGAGCACCCATTTTGGACCGCCGCCAGAAAGCGTGACAGTTTCGGTGAACTCTGTGAGCAGTGCTGTCGTTTCCGTCAACGCAAGATCGCCCTCGATGACGATTTTGTAGGTCCGAAACGTGACGTACTCCGCACCGTCGCCTTTCGGGTATTCGAACGACGTAACCCGCGTTCCACCGATGCAGTTGGACGACGTCAGAGTGTGAGCCGTGCCGCCCAGGGAGAGATTGCCGCCGTTCGCCGAGTATGCCAGTTCGAGATTCGTCAAAGCGGTTGACAGGGCCGCCGCATCTGCTGCCTGAATGACGCCGTCAATGGTCCAGGATTCGGTCACGCTGACCGCAACGCCACGCTCAAAGTTGGGACGCTTCGAGATCGTAATTGTGACCTCGCCGTCAGCATGCGTGTATGCGTTGTAAGTGAGCGCGAAAGCCATCAGTTGCGTTCCCGAAAGGGGCCTGTGTACGCTGGTCAGTTATGGACGATCAGACCGGAGAGGAAATTAACGGTGGAATGGATTCCTCCCTGCCGTGCGAAACGATCATCGAGCACACGCTTGACGATCTGGAGATGTTTTGTCGTCGCCAGGAAGGGCTGAGCCGTGAATTCATGCTGCGGATCAATCGACTGCATCCGGAGAACGTGACCCCGGCTGACGTCGTCTGGCTGATCAACATTGCAGAGAACACCCATTTATTCACGCGGGACATGGCGAACCTGTTCCGCAGGGAAGCAATTGCGTTGCGGATCTTTCGCCAAGAGATCATTGCCGATGCAGTCGCGAGAATTTCAGGCAGCCGACAGCAACGTGCGATGACGTTTTCATGGTTCACGGCCGGACTGTTGATTCTGTTTTTTGGAATTGGGTACATCCTCGCAGCGGTGCTGATATGAAACTCTTGCCCGGTGAAATCCACGACGCAGTTCACGGTCCGCTTGACTGTCCCTATTGCGGAAAACGAGTCGCGGATTCCGTTGCTCAGTACGGTCAACAAGTAAATTGCCCGCATTGCCATTCTGCGTTCCAAGTTCCCGAAACTCGGGTCAGTGTTTTGAACGAACAGAAACGGATTCAAACCAACCTCGCGAATCAACAGGCAATCTGGGCTCTCGTCATGATGGGCTTTCTTGCGTCGGCTCTTTATTGGTGGTTTCGGGCAGCCATTGGGATTTAATTCCGGCTCATCTGCTGCATCCGGTCGAGTCGTTCTTTTTGTTTTTGAATCGCATCGTGAGCGGCCTGCAACGCCTTGATTGTGGCCTCGCCCTGACCGTTGATTGCCGTGACGAGTGACGCCTCAGCCTGCTCGATCTGGCCCTGCGATTCCAGGATCTGGCCTGTCATCTGGTCGATTTGCTTCTGCCGGGCTTTGACTTGGTCCTGCAGTTGCTTTTCTCGCTCGGCCCCGCCGCCGCCAAGCCCATCGACCAGATTCCCGAACCCAGCAGCCTGTGCCTGCTGAACGCGGAAATCCTCTGTAACTTTCTGGCCGAATCCCTTCTGTTCCAGGAACGCGACGTCCTGTTCTTTGAGTTGTCCGCCGCCCTTCAACTGCTCATTGATCGACCGCAGTTGAGCCTGCTCGATCTCTGTCAGTTGAGCGAACCTGACAGCGAGAGACTTGTTCTTGTCTTGCTCCAACTGCAATGCCTGTTGAGCCGTCTGCATCGCCGCAACCTGCTGATCACGCTGAGCCCGGAGCAGATCCTGCCCCGATCGCAGGGCTGACAATCGACGTTCCTCAATCTGCTGCATCTGCTCGGCCGCGGTCTTCTGTCGCTCCAGTGCGGACGTCATTTCGGCCATCAGCGGAGCTTGTCCGGCTGCCCGGCGTTGCGCCGCGTTCTGCTCGGCTTGTGCGATCTCGGCCTGCGCGTCCGCCAGTTCCTGACGAGCCATCGCACGCTGCTTGTTGATCGCTTCCATCTGCTGCTGCGGAGTCACTGCGCCAACGGATGCAATCCCGCTTGCCGTTGTGCCTTGAGCAGCCCGAATCTGAGCCTGCAGCGTCGATTGTTCACTGAACCGACCTTCGGCAGCCTGTGCCATGTCGAAGCGGCTGACCGACTTCGCCTGCATGTCCGCGGTCGCTTTGGTGGACCGGTTTTCTTTTGCCCATTCATCCAGGACAGAAAGGAACCCGCCGCCACCCGATAGACGGTCAATGATCTCCGTTCCAACGGCAGCAAGCGCGACCGGGAGAGCCATAAATTTCGCGGCGAACAATCCGACAGCCGACGCACCCTGAGCCAACGCCAATTTGAACGCGGCGAATCCAGCGATTGATCCGCCAGCGCCAACAGTTCCGGATGCTGCCCCTCCAACCGCGCCGGCAACTCCTCCAGTGCCTGCCGCAGAGACTGCCCGCTGACTCGCAAGCAGCAACATGTTGGACGCGGCGGCCGCCTTGCCCGCCAGTTCCATTGCCCGGTAAACCTTGACCAACCCCGAGACAACGTCAATCGTCCCTGTGACCGAGTGCGCCACCCCCTCGACCGTCGCAATCAACTGCATGGCCGACTTTAGGTCGTCTTCGCTCGCAGCCGTCAGGTAGGCGTATGACCGGGCCAGACTCATCGCACCAGACAGGGCCAGCTTCGACGCTTCCCCGACCTGCATGTATGCCGTCGTCAGTTCGTTCTGCGATTTCTTCAACTTCTCGGCGTTGTCTTTGATCGCCTGATCTTGCTTGGCCTGATCCTGCAGCTCCTTCGTTGCCGTCCGGACTTCCTCGATACTCTTGGCGATGGCTTCTGTTTCTTTGATCGCCTCAGATGCAGTCGGTCCCTTCAGGTTCGCCCACATGCTGGCAGCCGCAGTCGATGCCGCATCCGTGGTCGTCGTCAGTGTCTGTGTCGCGGCAACAGCCTGCTGGACTCCAGACATGGACAGAGTACTCTGTCCGTTCTGAATTCCAACGCGGATCACAACATCACGGATAACGGTTGACATGCTCTATCCCAGGGTCCGTTTGATTCCGAGACTGGCTTCCAACATCAGTCGCAACAACTGCTGCTCCTGACGGTCGATCGAGTCGAGAACGTCACGGATCACCGCGGCGTTTCTTCGCACGATCGAATCATCCGGGAACTGGCTGACAGCGTTGCATTCCTGATAATGCATCCACGCCTGCCAGTTCTTTTCCGTCAACTCCCGACCTGCTGCCGGACTTCCTTTCGGGCACTTCTCCGGACCATATCCACACGGTGGAAATGTGCCCTTCGGTCGTTTCATCGGCTCACCGCGAAACTCCTGACGCTGGCCCGTCTTCTCGTTGTAGACGTATCGCTGACAGTCCTGACAATTGCGGGCTGCTACCTCTGGATGCAGGATCAGAAGTCGCAACCCGCTCCTCAGTTTCCCGCGTCTTTCGCCTCGCTGTTCAGCGTCCCGTTGATGGCCCGCTCGACCTCATCGTCAATCTGAGATCCCTTTTCCTTCTGCCATTCCGGATCGATATCGGAGATGTGCCGATTCCCTGCGACCGGCGAACCAGAAATGATCCAGAACAGCCGGTCGCGCAAGTTCGGCTCGATCTTCGACACATTCGCCGCAGTGATTTCGACCGGACGGCCGTTGTCTTCGATGTCCCAGGAGATGATCCGCTTTGCCATCGCCTGATCAATCTGCTTGGCCAGTTCGCCAGTTGACGACCGACCTGCCGAGCCGAGCAGAATATCCCGCTCAGTTGCCAGCATCGGCCGATATGTGAACCGGACTGCTGGGTGCAGCCGCGGCTGCTCGTCGATATACCCGAGCCGGTTGTATCCATCGTTGATGAAAGCCCGGAATTCGGGCGTTGTTTTGACGTCGGACATCCTGCCGCTCTCCTGTTTTTGAACCTTCACAAACCTTGCCAAACCCTACCAATCCATCACGCCGCGGAATCGTGCGTCACAACCAATTCCCGCGTGCTGCCCGTCATCCGTGCAATCCCTTCCAACGTCAGCGGAATCTCGCCCTTGCCGCCGACAACCGGGCTCATATCCGGGAACTGCACCTTGCCCAGGGTGAACGTTGTCGAGTACCCGCTGTTCGTCAGGACGAGCGTCGCCGCGGACCCCAGCAGAGTCTGGTTGTAAAGATCGACCTCAGCCGACGTGTACGGCGTCGTGGCCTTCAGCGTCACGATCCGGTCAGTCGGCATGATGCTGTTCGCCGATTGGCTGTTCGAATACCGCCGCTCCAGAACGTTGTCGATCGTCAATTCGAAGTCGAAAAAATCCCGCGCGGAACTGACCAGCGTCAATGCCCCTTGATGGAACACATACGGCGGGTCAGTCGGTGCCGTGATCGACGGGAATGCTGTCGCGGAGACGGTCTCTGTCTGGCCCCAGATTTCGAGATCCAGCATCACCAGTTCGCCGCTTTTGGCCTTGAACGTTGCCTTGTTGACCTTGCAGTTCGCATAGACGAACCGCTTGGCAGCCCGCTCAATCAACAGATCGAACTCGGGTAGTGTGTCCGCCAGGGCAAACGTGTCGGTCGACTCATTCGCGCCGAGAATTCGCGGCAGCAGATTGTCCAACACGGCGGGCGTCGGATGCAGGGAGATCGTTCCCGCAACTTCATACGTTCCGGCCTGCGTTCGCTCGCTGGCGTGTGACCGCGTCCCGCGGATGCCGTTCGTGTCGAGGATCGTGCCTTTCTTCTGCACGGACTCGCTGACGAACTCCATCGCCTCGGTATACGAAGCAATCGCGGTCCCCGTCGCCGCCATCGACATTTTCGCCTGCCAGCCCATTGACGCGGCCATATCACACCTCGTTCAAAACGTGTATTTCAATTGTTCGACAGCCGCGTCAGCGACCGCATTAACCATCTCGTCCAGTGTCTGCACCTGCATCCCGACCGGCGGGCGGGCAGGCATGCGGCTTGTGCCCTCTTGATGAAATCCCGCGTACTCAACCTGCGTTCCAAACAACAGCCCGCGATGGCTCACAGCCCGTACAGAATCGCCCGTATTGCCCGCCAGACTCGCCTCCAGTGCGCCGGTCTCATACAAAATCCGGCTGTGTCTTTTTCTGGCAATGGTTGATGCAGCCAGCGGAGCCCAGGCGGCTCCGGATGAATCCTGCTGACTGCGAAACTGCTGGCCGTGGGTCTGTTCCAGCGTCGCCAGAAACGGAAACAATGTCTCGGTGTAATCCGCATTTTTGAACCGCTCCTCAACGTCAACGAGGATGCCGCCCAACTCTTTCGGGTCGTTCAGACCTTCAAGCGTTAATGCCATTGGTCAGCTCTTTCACGATTGGATTTTTCTTGGCTTCTGCGATCGCCAGAGCGAGCGTTTCGAACGGCACGCCACCCATCGAAAACGACTCGCCGTGTTCGTCAATGGTCGTCGTGATCTCATGGCCGAAATAGGTATTGATGATGACCGTCATGTTCTCGACTCCCGCGATGTCACTTGAATCAGCAGATGCGACACGAACAGCGAGTTATCGAGCCATGAATCCTTGTCGACGATCGGCCCCGGCGTCACGGTGGAATTGATGATCGCTGCCGCTGTAATGCTGCTGAACGCATCCAGCTTGTTGTGGAATTTCCGCCTGATCGACTGACGCCAGCCGAACCAGGTATCTCGACTTGTCCCTTGGTCCTGTTCATCGCTTCCGACGATCGAGATAACGATTCCATAGACCACGTCATCGCGAACGTTTGATCCCGCCGCCGTGTTGATCTGCTCGCTGCCGATCGGAGCCACGGTCACGGCCGGCAGAGATCCAGTATCGAATTCCTTCTTTCGGATGAGCGACGTCTTGCAAACGATCACGCTGGACGACGACAGGCCAGAGAGGGACAGGCCGGTAATGCCTGTCTTCACCGCCTGCAGGATGTCTTCCAGGACGCTCGCGTTCGGCATTTATCAGGTCCGCTTTCGGATACAGAGACATTCAAAGTGTGTATCGCTCGTTCCGATCCCGCGCCGGAATGCCTGCTTGACCTGCCAGACCGCCCCGCCTGTCTGCGTGATCTTGTCGCCCTCGTTGATCTCGACCGACCCCATCAGGTCAATCGGAATCATCCAGACCAGCTCGTCACCTTCCAGCCCGGTGATTTGCCCGCGAAAGATCGATCGTTTGATGTCCGCCGACAGAGCAACACTGACGCTGGTTGTCGTCGTCGATCCGGCCAGCGTCGTTGAGACTGTGACCGCCTCGGTGTTGTCCCAATGCAGATAATCCTTGGAATAATCGATCATCACGTCACCTCACGTTACGCCGATGATGGACTCTTCCCAGGGGCCGTTCGTCGTGACTGCACCGCCCAGCAAAGCAATCGTTTCATTGATCGCCGCCAGCTCGCGATACAGCCCATCCTTGTAGCCAACGTGATCGATCCCTGTGGCCTGCGCATTCGGCTTACCGCCCGCCGCTGACGACGTCAGGGCCGCCAACTCCGCACAGATGGCCGATCGTCGCGTCAGCAGATTGTCGATGTCTGAAGCCACAGGGAATCACTCCAATCAGGGATCAACCGACGAGCGTGACCTGCCGTCCGCACCGCTTCGGAAATTTCGGCGTGCCGCCCGTCAGATCGCAAACCTTGGCGAACGCTTCATCTTCGTTGATTGCCTCAGTGATCCGATCGACTTGCTTGCCGTCAATTTCGAATTGCACCCGATACCGATTCGGCTGCGGCGCGGGCTTGTTACGGAACTGCCGTTCTGCGGCATTCTGCACGACCAGTTGCCGGGCTTCCGGCGTCGGCAGTTCCTTCGGCTCCGCGTTCGGGTCGACCGTCACCGTCATGACGATCTCTTTGCCCGCCGTCTGATTGTCAACGGCCACATTCCCGACGACCGTTGCCGCCATTTCCGCGGCGGTCGTGGACACATTCGAAACAGTCTTGCCAGCCATATCGGATAACTCCTGATGAGCGAATTGAGGGAAACAAAACTCCCATCCGGGCGGATCGCTCGGTCCGGCCCGGATGGTTGCTGCCGCCAGGAGAACGGCAGCGAGTCACTGACACAGGGAGTCAGTCAGTCCGTTACGCCGTCGCCTTGGTCATGCACCGCGGCTCGACGGTTGCGTAAGCTCCGCGTTCGCTGGCCTTCCACCGCATGACGATGTCATTGGTGAATTCCATTTCGCTGTTCACTGGAGCCTGCACCGTCTGCAACGGCCAGTTCTCCATGTATCGGAACGCTTGGCTGGGGTAGCCGAGGAACCAGCTCGTATCGGTCGCCAGGCGATCCGCCAGCAGGGTGGACGAGACCGGAGTTGCCACGCTGGCAACGGGGTTGTTGGAGATCGCCACGGACGGGTTGCCGCTGGTCGCGTAGCCCGGCGTCACGGTCTGAATCTGCGTTGCGTTCAGAACCCGCTGGACGGTCGCCCGCAATTGCCGGGTATGGATCAACGCCAGTTGCCCACTGAACACGATCGGCTCGCCCGTGTTGGGGTCGCGCATGTTGTCCAGCAACTGCAATAGATTGTCGACGTCGGTCCAGTCGACCAGACCGTTTGACGCTTCCAGGTTGTCCCAGTTGTGGGTTCCCGAGTTGTCGCCATAGGTCGCCGTGGTGCCGTAGTTCTTGCGGTTGTACCGATGAGTCGTGGTGTTCTCGTCGATGATGCAGTCAATCGCCCGCTTCTCGCGATTGACGCCCATCCACGTCCCAACATCACCGGCCCGCTGCAGAAGCTGGCCAGTGCGATCGAAGAACACCGCCTCGCGAGTGACCGGAACAATCAGACCCCGCTTTTTCGTCTCGGGCGTCTGAATCCAGTCCTCGTTCGTTCCCACCATCGGGTAGGACTCTTTCTCGTTCACGACTTCGGCCTTGTCGCCGATCTCCGCAATCCCCGCGATCTTCTCGCCGTTGAACTGCGTCGCAACGGTCGGAATCAGCGGGGCGAAGACCGCCGCGGCCGCCGAATACTTCTCCAGCAGCGTCGTGTAGACGATCTGCCCGGAGATGTTGGAGAACGCAGCGGTATCGATCGCCGTGTTTTCCGTCAGGCTGACTTTCGCCGCGTATCCCGGCTTCCACGAATCGACGATTTCACGGCCGCACTTCGCGCCCGATTCATCGCAGACGAATTCTTCGAACAGATCCCGAATCGAGAACTCATCGGGCTTGATCTGGCCGTTCGACAAGTTCTCTTTGAGGTCATCGAAGAAACGCTGCGGCGTCCGATCGTTCCGAGCGGCTTCGTAAAGTCGCCGCAGGGACTTGGTGTTCACTGACATTTCTGCTCCTCTTCCCGCTATGGGATGATTGAGTAAGTCATTCGTCCCCACGGACGACTTGTTGGAATTACCGCAACTGGCCTGCGGATGCGTAGTCCACATAGACAACTTCGCTGGTTCCGCCACCCGCCTTGACGCCAACGAAAACATTCATTTCCGTGGCGTTCGTGTAGGTGATGGTCATCTTGTAGACCAACGAACCATCGATGTAGAAACTGATCTCGACTTCGGTCGAGTTGATCGGCAGACACTCGATCCGCAGCACTTGGAACGTGTCCGCACCGCATGACTGCAGCGTCTTGTTCAGCGAGTTCGCCGCCGTCAAAGCGACGGTCGTTTGTGTGCCCGCCAGCGAGCCCTCGACGTTCCAGCGGGTCTCGCCGTCAACCTTGAAGAACACGGCGCCGGAGTAGCTGGCTTTCGGACCACCGCCGTCATCGAGCACGGAGTTTGCACCGACCGCATCCATGAACCCGAAGGCCACGTTGGCGTCGTCGGTATTCGCTTCAGCCCACTTCAGCCGGGCTTCGCAGAAGCACGGTTTGTTGGCGGCGAACTTGAACATTTCCTTCGTGGTCAGCAGGTAGCATTCGTTGTTGTCGGTCGCCCCGGTCGTCAGTGTGACCTGACCACACACGGCATCGACATTGGCCACGGCTGCACCACTGTCAGCACTGGTGTCGGTCCAGCGGTCACCGCTGACGAAGTTGTCGAAGTCGTCGAAGAAGTACAGTTGCCGACGAAGCACGCCTTCATTCGTCGGACTCAGAAGATTGGTCCCCATCTGAAACACTCCTCACGCCATTATGGCACTTGAGTTTGAAAGAACAGACCTCACGCCCCTCGCGTGCGGAGTTAGTTGCGGATCGTCGACGCGAACGCTTTCGCGTCTTTCGGGTAGCTGACGACATTGCCGGTCGACTCCAGCAGCGGAGCCACTCCAGCGGGTTTCGCCTTGGGAGCCGGAGTCGTGCCGGTCTGCTTCGGCCGGAAGGCTTCCAGCAGTTCCTTGCGTTCCTTCGCATCACTGAGAGCGGACAGGGCGTTGACCTGGGCCGCACTCGGCTTGTCGATTCCCGCCGCTTCCAGGATCTCGCGGGCATGGGCTTTCCGCTGCTCGCTCTCCTGCGTCGGAGCCGAGTCAGAGGCCGGGGCCGATTCCTTGGACGCCGGAGCCGATCCACCCTGCAGCTTGTCGTAGGCCTTCAGGATGTCGGAGATTTTCTTGAGGGTCGCTTTGGTATCGAGCGAGTCATCGTCAAACGCGGCGATCACCGCCTGACGGAACGCAGCCTTGATCTGGTCGTCGGACTCGCCGCCAGCAGCCGGAGCTTCCGCTGGCATCGTGGCATCAGCCATCGGAGCCATCGCGTCCTCTTCCAGCAGCTTCGCCAGAATGGGCTGCAGCGGGTTGGTCTTGTCGATCTGCTCGACGTACTCTTTCAGCTTCATCGTTTTGCCTTTCTTGATTTCGGTCGGCTTGTCGTCGACCTGTTCGAACAGACCGTTGGTTGTGGCGGGATTCTGGACGACATCCACGCTGATCACTTTGGAAATCGATTCGACAATCACCTTGCGGCCCTTGTGCGTGACCGAGCCGTCCGCGTGATGCGACAGCCCGAACCGCTCCGGTCGACGCTCGGCGGCTTCCATCAGCAGCGGGGTCGCCGCATGCGACTTCAGCAGGTGCAAGTCACCGTAGACGCCGTCCCGCTTGTCGTCGTAATGGGAGCCCACCAGCCAGCCAACGCCCTCCATGACAGACCGCGTGCCGGTCGCCTTCGCATCCACATGGTTGACGTTGACATTGGACCCCTCGTAGAGCTTGCTGGCTTCCTGCATCGCCGCGGTTTCGTACTCGCGGCCGTTCTTGCTGGTCCGGCCGAGAATCTTGACGTCGCGGATAATGCCCGCTTCGCGGTCGACCTTATTGCCGCCGCCGTATGTCGTTTCCTGCAGTGTGGCCATCGGATTACCTCGTTATATTCTCAGCAGGGCTGGCGTTTTTTCGTGTGCGTATTCAATCCAACAGCGGCAATGCGGATGAGCGGGCGGACCCTCTGGAAAAAACCGGCTCCATGTGCTCCGTGACTGCCGATGCAGCGGTCTGCAGATCGGACAAACTTTCGAATCTTCTTCCGTGTACCATGTGTCGTCTTCACTCTGCCCGACTGTCTGCTGTATCGTGATCTCGCCGCCCCGGACGATCACATCCGACGTCGTTGTAACTGCGATCTTCTCGACTCGATCCGACCCGAACACACTCTCCGCGGCCGTTTCCACAGCATCGGGAGCCACGCTCGCAAGACGATCGATCGAGTTCTTGACGACCTCCGACGCCAGTTGCTGTGCTTTCTGCTGTGCCCACTGTTTCCCGATCTCCTGAGCCTGCGAAATCGCGTTCTGTTTCGTCGGTTCTTGCGAAATCCACGGCAGCAATGGCTTGCTGTGCGATCGAATTGAAGCGGCCACAATCAGCAAGATGATCGCCGCCGCCTGTTCGTCGATCTCTTTCTGCACCTTCTGCCAAAACGTAATCGGGACTCGTCGCGGATCTGGCGGACTCCCCGCCAATCTCTTCCATTCCGCGAACTGCTCCCGCGATAAACTGTTCAGCTTCGCCGCGAAATCACGTTCAAACTTCGGCCTTTCCGTAAGATCCATGATCGTTTCGCCCCGATCACGGATAGCCCGCGAAGAAAGTATCCAAGCTCTGCAAATCCTTGATCGAAACTTTGGTCGATTCCGTGACGGCCGGCGCAGGACTCATCGGCAGACCGGGCAATCCCGGCTGACTCGCCATCGGTCCAGACGGCTTCGCCCCGCGTTCCAACTCCTGCTGCCAGTCGTATCCCTGCTCGGTCGCGACGGTCTCTGCCGATAGCGCCCCGATCTGCCAGTAGATCTGCGCCGCCTGTGCGTCCTTCATGTTGTCGCGGGTCTCGACTCGCGGCGTTGTGACGTCAATGTCGATCGCCCGCCGCAGCATGTCCCACGTCGGCGCGACCGCCTGCAGATCCATCAGATTCGCGGAGAACGCCAGCTTCATCGCCTTCAGCAACATGTCTTTGAAGACGTCCGAATAGAACGCCTGATCGCGTTCGCGGGCCTTGACGAACGGCGATTCCGCGACCATCGACGAAGCGTAGTTCGCGTTGCTGGCATCGCCGGAGATCATGTATTCCGGCATGTTCCAGCGGACGCCGATCATCCGCAGTGCGTACTGAGCGACCTCGACGAATCCATTATTTCGCTCTGCGCCAAGCGGGCCGGGAGCATACTTTTTCCCCGGTGACGGCTGCAGGATTGTCCCCGGTCCAAATCGCCGGACGTTGCGTTGCGTCGTCGACGACCCCGCCTGACTCAACTGCGGGACCGTGCCCGCAGCCCCGGCCGTGCCGAGCCCTTGGACCTGCCCTTGCGATGTGCCGGGCGGATGTTCTTCAATCCACGCAATTGCCGCCTGCAGTGCTGCACCGGACACCATGTTGATGCCGAGTTTGCTCGCCGCCCGCAGATCCCGGATTACCGCATAGATATCGCTCACACCCCGCTTGGCGTTGCGGGTCACGTTGCGCTTGACATGGACTGTCTCGCAGGCCGGGTAGTATTCCCAGTCTCCACCGTGCCCGGCGTAACTGACAAAATAACCCTTCGGCGAAGCAGTGTTGCGGGCTGGAGTGTGGACACCAAACGACCAGCTTGACGGCTCATCGCAATCAAGCCAGTCTTCGAGCGCCCGTTTGTCGTTGGGCTCCGTGACCTGCACCGGCTCAATGATCTCAACATCATATTTCGAGTCACAGAGCGAGATCCGGCCAATGAATTCGCCGTCCTCACGCGAACGCTGGTGAATCTCGCGGTCGAGATTGCCGGACAGCCGCACGCAGTCTTGAAACATCTCGACGACGGAATTCAGCTTCGCCAGGATCTCAGCAGGAACGTCAAATCCCTTCCTCGCCACGATCTCAAACGTGAAGCCGGTCGGACCGAGGATGTAGTTCGCCAAGTTGTCGACGAGCCCGAGAGCCTCCGGGCAGATCGTCATCAGGTTGCGACACTGACCGCGGATCAACCGCAGGTCTTGCTCGGTCTGATACAGCGGCAGAAACTTGCCGTCCTGACGATCCTCCAGCCGGTCGAACGGCGTGAGGTAAGGCGAGCCGACGAAGTCCGCATCGTCCTGCAGTCGCTCCTGCGGACCGATCCAGTCCCCGAGAGCGGCTTCGCGTAAGGTCTCAGACGTAGCAGACGAATTCGGCATGCTGACATGATCGCCCGCCTGCCGAATTCGGAAATTGGCGTTTACCAGAATTCTGGTAACGACCTCAGATTATCTATGTCACCCGCTCTCGCGTCTGCTTGGCGGTCTGCTCGCAGTCTTGGATCGGGCAGGCGCAATATCGCAGGGCTCCGACAGTGCGATAGACCAGCATTTCGCAGCCATGCTCGGGACACCGCGGCCGAGTCACCCGCTTGTATTTCGGCTGCCGCGCCATCTTCCGCCGTCGTGTCATCGTGACCGACTCCATCTCCTGACCTCCTGCCTCATTCACTGACAGTTACACAATCGCCTGAGCGAACTCACTCCCTGTCTCATGCTGCCCCTGCACACGATCCCGCGCCAACTGATGCAGCATCCGGATCGCCATTTCGAGCGCGTCTGGCCCGTCGTCGTGTCCGGCCAATGGCCATTCCCGTAACTGATCCAACAGCAGCTTGCAGCCCGGCGTCTGTCGGAGCTTGATCGACCTCTGTGCGAAATATGGATCAAGCCGACCGATGCGGACCTCTTTATTGACGAAGTTTTCCACCGTCGCGAGCGGCAGCGGCGGGACTTTCATTTCCGCGGTCTGACGGGCGAACTCCGGTGCGAGCAATTCCTGAAACTGATTCGTTTCCAGCAGCACTCCGTCCGATGGGTTCTGCAGCCAGAACTGAATCGTGTCGCGGACAATCTGCGACGGTGGACGCCGCGCGAGATCCGCATCGACGTACATTCGATTGCCGCACAGGCCCACGAACACAATCCCGGAGTAGTCGCTTTTCTTCGTGTCTTTCCCCTTCGACGGGTCCACCGCGATCGCTGCCAACTCGAACTTGTCTGGCCACTTCTCCGTCCAGATATCATCCCAATACGATTCCGGCCATTCGGCTTTCGTCGCCAGGGTCGGCATCTGCTGATACAGACACGACCACTTATAAGGCCCGATGGCCCGCTCGATTTCCTGCAGCCGCGCACGCGAAAACCGCTCCGGCCACAGTGCCTCGCCATGCTCATCGATCGCAGGAAAGTCAACCACATCCCATTGTCGGCCGACGTCTTCCTCGTCCTGTTGCTTCAGCAGCCGCCCGATCAAATCGTCACGGTGCCAGCGGGTATGGATGACAATCGCCGTCCCGTCCGGCTCCAACCGTGTGTAAGCGGTCGACTGCCACCAGTCCCAGATCTTTTCCCGCATCACTGGCGAGTGTGCGTCTTCGTCATTCTTGATCGGGTCGTCGACGATCAGCAGGTGTGCCCCCTTACCGGTGATCGGCCCGCCCGCGCCCGCCGTCTGCATCCCGCCTTCGTGCCCTTCGATGTCCCAGCGATCCGCCGCCGATGATTTCTTCGAGACCGAGATACCGAATGCCTGCGGTCCCCATTCCTCCAAGATGTCGCGGGCCTTGCGTCCCCATTGCGCCGCGAACTGTGCCTCGTAACTCGTCAGGATGACCCGCCAATCCGGGAATGTGCCGATCGCCCACGCGGGCAGGTATTTCGAGCACAGTTCGCTTTTGCCATGCCGCGGCGGCATCGTCACGATCAGCCGTCCGCCGCCCGGTGTCTGAATCGCCCGCTCAATCGCGCGGTCAAGCTCGATCAGATGCCGGGCCAGCTTCCACCGTCCCCGGCTCGCATGCCGGGCGAACAGGGCTGGCGTCAACGTCTGCTGAATCAGTGCTGGCGTCATGCCTGAGAAATTCCACGTATTTCGAATCGGCGAGCATCTGCTGCCGCAACTCACTGACCGTCTGAGCAGGGATGTTGTTCTCGATGTTCACACTGATTGCGGATTGCGAGCCGGTCTGCTTGGCGTGCTCGAATTGCTCTCGGTCGAGATCGAGCTTTTCGCCCTGCAGATTGAGACTGTCCGCCGACACCAGGACACGCGCGGCCCCGATGCGATCGCGGTCGCTCTCGCCGTGACTCGCAATCGCCGACATCTGACTGACGATCTTCTGGCGGATCTCTTCATTGATCGGCCAGCGATTGAGGATTGCCCGCTGGATCATGCGGGCATCCTGCTTTGGCGTGCGGGTCTCCGAGAACGCGGGCATAATCGCCTCAGCCTTGACCGGCTGCGCGACCTGCCGTTCTTTGATGGTCTTCCGCTGGGCTGTCTTCCGCCGCCGTGTCTTCTTGCTCATCGATGATCCTCACTGGCCAGATCACTGCCCCAGCCGAGACTGACCGTAATACAGGATCTCAACCGCCGCCGTACTGGCCACCGCGATGAACTTGATCTTGGACAGATCACCCTCATACGGCATTGGCTGCGAATCTTTCTGAATGATCAGGCCGGTTGATGATGTCGGGTCTGTCCCGTCGTCACGCACGCGGACATTCTGCGTCTCAACTGCGATCAGACAGCGACACGCGCCAGCAGGGACTGATAGGCCCACCGCCGTCGATGAATCCGGAGAAATCTTCTGCCGCCCAAGCGGCTTGTAAACTGGTCCGTCAGCCATGATGAATTGCCCTTTCTAAAACTGATGCAATGACCCGCCAGCGCGGGGAAATAACCGAGCGAAACGAGAAGCCGAAGCAGGTTTCGCAGCAATCACCAGCGTCAGCGTGCCCGTCCCTGTCCCGCCTGCGTTGGTTGCTGAGAGCGAGACAGAGAACGAACCGCTCTGCGTTGGCGTG
>ERZ869929.82-NODE-82-length-48212-cov-6.059991_pt1 | contig 48212 bp, 82 predicted proteins | sample MGYA00579312_ERZ869929 | MGnify/ENA primary metagenome ERZ869929 (study PRJEB32216, sample SAMN09231818) | wastewater metagenome | place: USA: Maryland | collected 2016-08-09 | study: EMG produced TPA metagenomics assembly of the PRJNA472060 data set (Reclaimed water... | reverse complement strand
CGAAGCAACTTGGGATCGCGAAGGGCAAGCTGCGTCGGTATACCGACCGGGCCCGGCAGCGTCGGGTGAACGATCCTCGAGCTCATCTGATCTACGCGTCGGCGATCGAGGGCGGATGCACCTGCGGGCGGATGTTCAAGATCCGCTACAAGCAGGAAGACGGGGTGTGGAAGGCCGTACGCCAGCCCCTGACGATCTGCCTGGACTGCCTGCGGACGAACTGGGCCGAGCACCCGGCGCTGCGAATCCACCCCGGGGATCTCCCGAAACCCGAGCCGTCCAAGGTCTATCGGCCCGGCCGGCTCCGAGGCGGCGTAGGATAAGCAAGCTACAACCCGTTTCCGGCGGACGGCCAAAAGCCCGAAACCGGCGTCACCCGAGATTGGGCGTTGGTAGGGATGACGATGAGAGACGTCCGGCTGCGGCACGGCCAAAACCATGTGACGGAATTAAACCCGTCGAGGCCCGGCCGGGGTGGGAAGCCCGGCAAAATCACATGATCCCCTTCCTCGCCGGCGCGATCTTCTTCGGTTCTTTCGGCTTCGTGCTGGGCGTCGTCGCGGGGCTGTTCGCGAGCTGCTACGGCCCGGGGGAGTGAGATGGAAGTCATGTATCGGATGCCGGGATCGCCGCTGAACGGGATTTACGGGGTCGTCTTCTGGAACGACGAGACATGCGGGCTTGTCGTGCTGTGCGGGGTCCCGACCGGGGAGTGACGAGATGGCCCCCGATTTCGCCGAGGCCTTGGACATCTACATCATGGTCGGGTTCGCGGCGGTGTCGTTCATCCTCGGCCTGATCGTCGGGTCGATCCGGGTGACCCTCGACGCCTACCAGCGTGGCTGGCAGGACGCGCTCGAGAAGGTCGACTTGAGCTCCGGCGAGCACAAGTGCAACGCGATCCCGCTCGTGCCGAGGCAGGAGCAGTGGAACGGGCCGGAACCGGCGGGACGCAGGCCGATTCCCCCGCCGCCCGACACCCCGATCGAGAAGCTCGTGCGGGTGTACGAGCGGAGCCAGGAGCCGAGGAGGCCGGCGTGATCCACAACGCCTCGACGACCATCCTGGTCGGCCGGGTCATGATGACCGGCCTGTTCTTCCTCGCCGCGAGCGTGTTCATCCCGTGGGCGATGGGATGGGAAGACTGAAGAGAACCCCAGCCGGGGACAGAGGAGAGCTGTCAACTCCCCCCTGTCCCCTTGAGACCACGAGGTTAACGCTCGTGATCCCCATGATATTTCAGCAGATCCGGACCGGCACCGAAATCGCTTTCCTCTCATTCAAGCGTTTTCTCGAGAGGATCGCGACATGGAGTTGAGAGATATCTTCAATTCCCTCACACGGGAAGATGAGTGGGCGGGCCGCGCCGGGCTGATCGGCAAGGGGTTCACGCTGTTCGGGACCACGGGGTTCCTGACGACGCAGAATCTCGTTTGGCTGGCCGGCGTCGCGTTCGGCGCCGCGACCCTCGCCGCCCAGATCTGGTGGGACTGGTACGGCCGACGCCGCCGGGCCCTGATCGAACTCGAGATCTACAAGGCACGCCAGCGCAAGGTGCTCGAGGCCGAAGGGTTCGACACCGCGACCATTCGAGCGCTCCAGCAGTCGCCGGACTCGGATGCTTAAACCATGCCTTTGTTCACCGTCAACGTCCGTCACACCCACGACATCGGGCCCAACCTCATCTCACTCGGGAGCAGACTCGTGAGTTTCGCCGAACAAGCCAAGGCCGCGCTGGAAGACCTCAAGGCCACCGTCATCGCGGAGGCGACCCAGGTCAACGCCAAGCTGGCCGATCTCGAGGCCAAGATCCAGAACAGCGTCGATCCTGCCGTCGCCGACGAGCTGCTGGCCGACATCGCCGGCATCAAGTCGACCGTGATGGGCATCATCCCCGACGAGCCGCCCGTCGAGCAGCCCCCGGCGGAAGGCGTCTGATGAGCCTTCAACCGGGACTCATGTGGTTTACGATCGGGTGGACGTCCGGTATCTGGATGATCATCGCGATCCAGTGGGTAGCGAGGCGTGGGTGGCATCCCGACGAGCCGCCCCCGGCGCCGGAGATGCCGGAGTGATGATCTACGGCTTGGGCCGCGGCTTCTGGCTCGCATACAGCCTGGTCGTCGCGGCCGTTTGCCTGTGGACGCTCTGGTCCAGCCGAAGCACCAAGGGCTAAGCCGGGAGAGGCCCACAAGGGGCGTGATGCTCGCCCCATCCCCGGCCTACGTTAGATCTCCCTCCGCGCCGCCCGTCCCCGGGAACTCCGACCGGGGCGGGTGTTTAAGCACCGATGAAGCACCGTAGATGTGGATAGGAAAGACAATCTCCGACCGCCATGGCCGAAAGGCGTCTCTGGTAACCCGAAAGGGCGGGCGAAGGGCTTCACCGTCCGCTCCGCGCTCCGGCGTCTGCTCGACCAGAACAGCCAGGTTATCCCCGATGCGACCAAGCGAGACGAGGCCGCGTTGAAGCTCTGGGGCGCCGCCGACGGCGATCCCGCATTCCTGCTCGACGTCCTGAAATGGCTGGAAGGCACGACGCCGAAAGAGTCGGAGCCTGAGGAAGAGATTGAGGCCGACGCCGGCCCGGTGAACGACGAGGAACTCGATGGTTGGGCTCGATCGCAGGGGTACGTTAAAGCGGAAGATCGCGCGGCGGAGCCCGGCGGATTTCGCGGGGATGGTGAGCCGGGGCCGGTGGGTCATGGCGGATCACCTGGACCTCCTGAATCGCCACCTCCTGGACGTGGCGGAGGGGCGGACGACCCGGCTGCTGATCACGATGCCGCCCCGCCATGGGAAGAGTGAGTTCGCGAGCAAGTGGTTCCCCGCCTGGTATCTCGGCACGCACCCCGATCGGCGGATCATCTTGGCATCCTACGGGGCCCAGTTCGCCGCACAGTGGGGCCGCAAGGTCCGGGACATCCTGGTCGAGCACGGGCCGCGGCTCTTTGACGCGACGATCCGGCGTGACACCAAGGCCGCGGACGCGTGGGAGATCGCGGGGCACGGCGGCGGGATGCAGACATGCGGGGTCGGCGGGCCGCTCACCGGCAAGGGGGCCGACGTCCTGATCATCGACGACCCGGTGAAGAATGCGGCCGAGGCCAACAGCGAGACGTACCGCGAGTCCACGTGGGACTGGTACACCAGCACGGCCTATACCCGGCTCGAGCCGAAGGGCGCCGTCATCCTGATCCAGACGAGATGGCACGAGGACGACCTGGCCGGCCGCGTCCTGGCGCAGGCCAAGGAGACCGGCGAGCCCTGGACGATCCTCAACCTGCCGGCGATCGCGGGCGATGGCGACCAGCTCGACAGGAAGCCCGGCGAGGCCCTCTGGCCGGAGCGGTACAGCGTCAAGGATCTCGAGGGCATCAAGGGCGTCCTCGGCTCCTACCAGTTCTCGGCCCTGTACGGTCAGTCGCCCGTCCCCGACGACGGCGGGCTGTTCCGCCGCTCCTGGTTCCGGTACTGGTCGCAGGCCGTCCCCGGCTACTACTCGCTGGGGCCCGAAGGGAGGGCCGTCCGGGCCGACCAATGCCGACGATTCGGCACGGTCGACCTGGCGTTCAGCGAGAAGAAGGAGGCCGACTACACCGTCATCGCGGCGTGGGCCGTGACGCCGTGGTCCGACCTGATCCTCCTGGACCTGCATCGCGAGCGGATGGACGCGCCCCGGCTCCAGCCGAGCATCCGGGCGATGGTCGAGAAGTGGGGCCTGGATTACATCGGGATCGAGAAGGTGCTGGGGCAGTCGCTCGTGGTCCACGGGGCGAGGATGGACGGCCTGACGGTCCGGTCGCTGATCGCCGACGTGGACAAGATCACCCGCAGCATCCCGGCCCAGGTCCGGATGGAGGCGGGCCAGGTCTACTTCCCGTCCGGGCATCCCGACCTGACCGCGATCGAGCACGAGCTGCTGACGTTCCCGCGCGGCACCCACGACGACATCGTGGACGTGGTGAGCTACGGGGCGGCCGAGGTCCAGCGATTCGGGCCGGCCGCGATGCCGCAGGATGAGGTCGATCGGCTCGCCAAGGAAGCGGCCGAGGCGGAGAAGCGGGAGAAGGAAGAGCGGGCCGCGCAGAACTTTGACGACGAGAGGTACTGGAGATGATGGTGTATAGGGTTGCCCCCTTGAATGGGATCGCGTTCAACGACGTCGGGTATTACCGCGGCTGCGACCGGGTGGTCATCCCCGATATCTGGTATCTCGGCGTCCCGACGTGGAGCGTGAGCGAGGCCACCTCTTGACCATCGCGGCATCGATCAGCCTGGCGCTGTGGCTGGGCACAATCTGCGGGATCGCCGGCGTGATCCTGGGCTATCGGCTACGCAAGCAGGAAGAGAAGCGAAGCGGCTAAGTGGGAATCCTCGCAGCCATCGACAGGGCCCTTGACGGCAACCGCCCCAAGGGCAATCCGCCGGGGTACGCGGGCGGGACGACGACGTTCGCCGGCCCGATGTACATCGACGCCTTCGGCGCCAAGCGTGCGCCGATCGGCTACGAGCTGGTCGAGGCGTACAAGTCCATCGTCTTCGCCTGCGTGCAGCTCAACGCCGTGGGGGTGGCGCGGACGCCGCTCCGGCTCATGGTGGACTCGACCAAGGGGGGCAGGCCCAACGACGTCGCCAGGCCTCGGGGCATCTCCCGCGGCTACTACGACCGGCTGATGCGCACGGGCTACCTGAGCCGCACCACGGCCAGCTACCAGGACGTGCAGGAGGTCACCGACCATCCGCTCCTGGACGTGCTGGACAACCCCGACCCGGAGGGGTACTTCTCGCGCCAGGACCTGCTGGGGCTGATGTCGGCCTACTGCGACGTCGTGGGGGTGGGCTACCTCAAGGTGGACGGCCCGCAGAATGCCCCGCCCAGCTACCTGTGGCCGCTCCAGGCCCAGTACGTGACGGACCTGAAGAAGCCCGGGACGCCGGTCGTCGAGCGGTACACGTACTTCGGGGCCTCGTACGACCCGTGGGAGCTGCTCCGGTTCCGCCCGCCGTCGCTCTCCCTCCGCGACCCGTACGCTCGCGGCTACTCGGCGACCTACGCCGCCCTCCAGTACGCACAATTGGAGGACAAGTACGTCACGATGCAGGATCAGATCCTGGGCAAGGGCCCGCGCCCGGAGCTGCTGATCTCCGCCAAGGACGCCATGATGCCGTTCGGCGAGGCCGAGCGTCAGCGGTACGCCCAGGACCTGTCGAGGCTGCACTCCCGCGGTCATGCCGGCGGCCCGCTGATCGTGAACGGCGCCGTGGACGTCAAGCCGCTGTCCTACTCGCCCACCGACATGAGCGGCATGCAGCTCGCGGAGCAGGACCTGGAGCGGATCTGCAACGTGTTCGGCGTCCCGGTGTCTTACTACACCAAGGACACGAACCTGGCCAACCTCCAGGCCGCCGAGCTCCAGCATGCCCGGATGGCCGTCGAGCCGAGGTGCCAGGCGATCGCGGGGACCTTGACCCGGTTCGTGCGTCAGTTCGACCCGCGGCTCTTCTTCTGCTTCGACAACGCGGTCGAGGAGGACAAGGAGCGGGAGGCGCGGATCATCGACATGATGCTGGACAAGGGCCGGATCACGATCAACGAGTCGCTCGCCGACACGCAGTGGGAGCCGAAGGAGTGGGGCGATGAGCCCTGGTTGCCCGGCACGCTCCAGCAGCCTACGATGATGAAGGCCTCCCACGAGCAGGGGCTGGAGATGGCCGAGAAGGGCATGGAGAACGAGTCGCTCGCGGTGCAGGCCAAGGCGAAGGGCTCATCCGATGAAGGCGATGGCGGAAGCGGTGATGCTGCTCGTTCTCATGGGGGCGGGGCTGACGGTGGCGCTGGCGATCCCGGGCTTTCGGCGGTTCATGCAGGATCGGTAGACGCGAGGTTCGATGCCATCCTGACCAAGGTCGAGGAGTCGCTGGGCTTATGAGTGGGGCTGTGGTCATGACGTCGAGAGAGGCCGCCGAGAAGGCGGTGGTGGCGGCGAGGCACCTGAGCGAATGCGACTTCCATCCGGTGATGTCGCCGCACATGTCCTGCCCCGATTGCGCGAGGGCGCGGGCCGACATCGAGGAATGCTTGAAGTGCTTGGCGACTGAGGAGTCGCTGGGGCTGTGAGTATAGAGTGCACGATGGTCACCGATTACGACATCCGCTATCAGGATGCCGATGCCGAGATCGGCCGGGCGCTGTTGGATCTGAGGCAGAAGCATGAACTGACGCAGGCCCAGTTCGTGTCGATTCTGGCCGGCCAGATCCAGCAGACGCTGAAATTCACAATGCGGGCAGAGCGAAAGAGGAAGTGATCACCCCCCGAGAACTCCGGTTCCTCCGCATCGTCCAGCGCATGGCACGCGCGGGCGGCAACCCCTACCACGATAAGGAGGGGAAGTTCGCGTCCGGTCCCGGGGGCGGGAAGGCCGACCCGGCGAAGCGTGCGAAGCGGCTGGCCCGGAGGAAGCGGAGGCGGCTGAAGCGTCGGCTGCGAAGCCTCAGGAATCGGCTGCAATCCCGTCACGGCGAGATGCGACGCGAGCACCGGTCGGCCGCGGCCGAGCTCAAGAAATCGCACTCGCTCGACAGGGCGTCGGCCGAGAAGTCGAGGCGCGGCGAGCTGCGTTCCATGGATCGCGAGCACGAGTCGGAGCGGAAGTCGGCGGCGAAGTCGGCGGCTAGGGAGCAGGCCGAGCATCGCCGCGAGAGGGCCGACTTCGAGCAGAGGCACGCGGACCAGATGCACCGGCTCGACACGGAGCATCGCCAGAGCGTCGAGACGCTCATGTCGCAAGGCTACGACCGGCAGGATGCCATGGCGATCAAGTCCAGGACGCCGGAGCAGATCGCCGCGGCGAAGGCCCGCTATCAGTCGCTGCACGACGAGGGGATCGCCGAGTTCGACCAGGAGTTCCGCGAGATGCGGGTCGCCCACCAGGAAGACCAGCGCCTGATCCGGGAGAATTACGAGGAGTCGCGCGCGGCCACCGTCAAGTCGCACGAGCAGGACCGCGGCGAGGAGTGGGCGCGGGAAGTCCGGGAGGTCGCCAGGCTCGAGGCCAGGCATGTCCGGCAGGCCGAGAAGCTCAGGGCCGCGTCCAAGCGGGCGATCGCGGAGTTCGCGAAGAAGAACGACCTCCCCCGGAAGCAAAAGCCCGACGGTGTCGGCCGGTCGATCGGCAAGGGCCGCATCCACAAGGCGAGCTCGGCGGAGTCGATCCTGTCCCACTGCCTCCGCTCCCGGGGCTGGACGCGGCAATACTGGCGTGGGGAGCTGAGCGGGTCCGAGCACCTGGAGCTTGCACACGATGTCAGACGATATGGCAGGGCGTGGCTCAGGCACGAGGCTGAGCAGTTTTCCGTACGATATCTTGGGGCAACAGGTCATCTTGGTCGATCGGCCGGTGCCGATGACGGACCTGGAGCTCTATCCTGTGCCCTTGATCGAGGGCTTGGGGGTGACGGAGGAGATGGCAGACTTGCTGGTCGAGTCGATTCAGGAGATCTTCCCTCCTTCGATTATCTCCAACATGAAGCCCATGCTCATGGGCTTAGGGATGACGGAGGAAGAAGCGACGCGGGCAGCATTGGTGGGGCTTGGGGTGATGCTGGCGATGGCATCTCGCGAGCTCTCACCTCCGACCTCGCCGCCAACTTCGGCCGATTCTTCCGCCGCGCCAAGAACTTCGTCCGGGAGCTGATCGTCGGGGCAACGATGGCGTTGACCGGCCCGGCGCCGCTGACCGGCGAGGAGCTGGAAGGCCTCGAGAGGGAGGCGACGAAGCAGGACGCGTTCTTCGACCAGCTCTACGACGAGATCAAGTTCTGGGGAGGCCCGAGCCCCAAGGCCATCAAGCTGCCTACCCCTCAGGGCATCCCCGAGCCGCCCAGGCCCGGGACTCCGGAACCGCCCGTACCGATCGCGTTCCCCCCGAAGCCGATCGAGACGGTCCGGCCCACCATGACGCCGCCGCAGTTCGTGGCGCGGGTCGAGCGGTACGCGGACTCGAGCCACCAGGCGGCCCAGCGTGCGAACAGGCGGGCCGCGGTGCAGAACCCGATGTACAAGGCCGAGCGGCTGGTGATGGGCGAACCGAAGACCGAGCATTGCAGCGAGTGCCCCAGGGACGCCGCGATGGGCTGGGTGCCGCTCGGGACGCTGCGACCGATCGGGGAGCGGGAGTGCAGGCAGCTCTGCCTCTGCCACTTCCAGTACAGCGACGGCGACGGCAAGACGTACGTGCAGGGCAACCGCGGCCCGCTCCCCGCCCCGAACCCGTCCGGGGTCAGGATCGAGCCGGAATCCGACGGCGTGGAGCTCGTGGCCGAGCCGCCGGGCGTGACGATCGATGCACCGATAGCGGGGCCACCGAAGAGATGAGCGTCGGGCTTGTACCGTCCGGAGGCCGGAACTTCAGCTTCCGCTGGCTCGGCCAGCAGGTGATGAACTGGGTCGAGGACAAGGTGGACTCGCGGCTGCACGCCATCGGCAATCGAGTTGTGGACCGTGCCCAGCAGCTCGCGCCCGTCGACACCGGCGCACTCCGCGACTCCATCGGCTACGTCGTGGCGGGCGAGGGGCTGAGGCGTACGCTGTCGATCCAGGTGGGGATGCCCTACGGCATCTACCAGGAGTTCGGCACCAGGAACATCCCGCCGCGCCCGTACATCCGCCCGGCGCTGCTCGAGGCGGGCCGGCTGTGGGGCATCGACCTCCAGATGGCATTCGCGCACGGGGGGCCGTCGACATGGCAGGGCATCTACCACACGCGCGGCCAGTACGTGATCCCGACGGACATCCAGCCGAAGCCGCTGACGAACCGGCAGGTGGAGCACGTCCGGTCGAAGCTCATGCCGAGCGGCAGGGCATTGCACCGGGGCAACGTCAAGCGGGCCAGGATGACGGTGAGGCACAGCTTCTGATGGGACAGCGAAGGCTCGAGGTCGACTGGGATTTGTTGCTCGAGGTGTTGAAGCCGACGGGGTCATTCTATGGCGTTTCGCACGACCCGCTCCCGGCCGACGCCAGGATCGTGCGGTTCGCACCGTCGAGTACCACTCGCCAAATCGACGCGATCGTGGAGTCTGCGGAATGGCCGGAAGTCCCTCATGGGTGGGCCATCCCCTATCAACTCACGCCGTCGCTGACGTGTTTCACGCCGCACCCGCCGCGGAGCAAGACGTGATGGAACCGATCACCAGAGCATACGAGGCCCAGGTCGACGACGTGAGCGTGACGGCCCGGACCATCACGGCCATCATCAACACGGCGGCGATCGACCGGTACAAGACCGTCATCGACCCGGCCGGCGTGGACATCGCGTCCTACCAGTCCAACCCGGTCGTCTTGTGGGAGCACGGCAAGGACCCGACGCGCGGCCGGGTGCCGATCGGCCGGAACCTGTGGATCAACCGCCGGGGCGGCAAGCTCGTGGCCAAGACCGAGTTCGCCAAGGACGACTACAGCCAGTCCCTGTTCGACCTCTACCGCGAGGGGTTCCTGCGCGGCTGGTCGATCTTCGCCCTCCCGGACCCGAAGAGGGCGAGCCGGCCGACCAAGGAGGAGTTGCGTGCCCGGCCCGAGCTCGCCGAGTGCGAGAAGATCTATCGCGCCTGCCAGCTCGGGGAGTACTCGGGCGTCTCGATCCCGGGCAACCCCGAGACGCTGACCATCCTCGCCGAACGCTCCATCTGGTTCCCTCCCGAAGCGAGGGCCGTCGATGTTCCACCTGAAGCTGAAGAGCCCGCCCCAACCGAGGCCGAAGAGGGCACCCCGGACGATGAAGTCCCTGCTCCCGCCGAGCGATCGGCGCCAGAGCTGCCCGAGGCGGTACGGGGCCGCACCTATTCCGAGATCCACGCCCAGATCCTGCTCGAGTGCCGCTCCATGCGGACCGAGATCCTGGGCCACTTCCGCGACCTATCCGAGCTGATGCGGGGTCGCGTCTGACCGAACACGTTCGCCGTTTTGACGTGTAGCTGGTGACTGATCAGGCGGGCCGGGCTGGAGCCGTCCTCCGAGGCGTGCAGGCCGTCGGGCCGCTGGAGATCGAGCGCCTCTGTGACCAAGGAAACACCTTGATCAAGAGGTGATGGAAATGTTTCTGAAGTTTGCCAAGGAACTGCCGAACTCGCCGCACAAGGTGGGCGAGACGGTCGAGTTCCCGGACGACATCGCCCGCTCCTACGTGGATGGCGGGTATGCCAAGGAAGTGTCCGTCGTGGATCACCTGCGGTCCCAGATGGCCGGCGAGATGGCCAGCCTGAAGGACGAGGTGACCAAGGCCATGAAGGAGTCGCTGCGGCGGGGCGCGCCCAATCCTCCCCCGCATCGCGACGCGATCGAGCCCGGCGAGGCCGCGGCCGACCGCGACACCAAGGGCCGGCGGTCCGATTCGCTGAACCCGGGCGAGCTCGTCCGGGCGATGTACTGGGCCGACGCGCCGTACGACGACAGCCGCGTGACCGACGGCATGCGGGAGTACGCCCGCGGCCGGCTCGCGAAGTGGCGGCAGGCGAAGCAGGCCGAGAAGACCGAATGGGTCGACCGGTCGCTGGACCACGTCGACGAGGACAACCCCCACGGCGTGGCCCGGGACGGCACCGAGTCCGGCTCCGGCGGCGCCCCGACGTACGGCTACCTCGTGCGGCCGACGTTCCCCGGCGACATCTTCCGGATCGAGAGCGAGACGGACGTCTTCACCGGCCTCCGCCAGATCCCGACCGGCAACTCGATCGAGGTCAAGTACCCCGCGCTCGATCAGTACAACACCACGACGCCCACCAGGACCTCCAACCTGTTCGGCGGCGTGAGCCTGTACCGCAAGCCGGAGGACGGGGCCCGGACGTCGTCCGACACCAAGATCTCCGAGATCATCTTCAAGGTCACCGACCTGACGGGGATGACCAAGGTCAGCCGCGACATGCTGGCCGACTCGGCGATCGACCTGAACGCCTACCTCCAGGACCTCTTCAAGGAGGCCTTCGGCTGGCGGCGTGACTGGGACTTCCTGAACGGCACCGGCGACGGCGAGCCCTTGGGAATCCTGTCCGACGCCAACTCGTCGGTCATCCGCGGCGGCGGCGTCAGCGGCAACGCGACGCGGGCCGTGACCAACAAGATCGTCCAGGAGGACATCGAGTGGATGATCAGCAAGATCTGGCCGCCCGCCCGGCGTGGGGCGTACTGGATCTTGAACGCCCAGGCCGCGAGCCAGTTGCAGAACGTCAAGAACGCGGCCGGCACGGCGGTCTTCATCCCGAATGCCCTCGTGTCGCAGGCCCAGATGCCGTCGATCTACCAGGGCGGGACGTGGGACGGCATCCTGTCGGGCTACCCCGTCAAGCTCACCGAGAAGGCCCCGGCGCTCAACACGACCGGCGACCTCACGCTGTTCTCGCCCAAGTACTACGGCGAGGCCCAGCGCGCCGGGCTCGAGGTCGGGATCACCGAGCACCGGTACTGGGAATACGACCAGATCGGCATCCGCTGGAAGATGCGGAACGACGGCCGCCCCATGATGCGGTCCTACATCGTCGGCGCGGACGGCAACACGTACTCCTTCTGCTCCACCCTGGTCCGCCTGTGACCGAAAGGAGGGCGTAGCCCCATGTTCGCGACTCGACGATTCACCGAAGAGGTCGGGCTGTTCGACCCGGGCTTCACGGAGGCGACCTTCTCGGCGTCCACCGTGGTCAGCTCCGGCAAGATCCTCGACCTGGGCCGCTTCCGGAAGTACGTCTTCGTCCTCCAGGCGAAGAACGTGCAGGCCGGGGCCAAGAACGTCCTGGTCTACTCCTGCTCGACCTCGGTCAGCTCGATCAGCTCGGCCAGCTCCAACTGGGCGGCGGTCGACTCGACCGTGTGCGTGGCGACCGTCGTGGCATCCACCACGGCGAGCACCGGCATCACCCAGGCCATCCTGGAAGTCCGCGCCGAGAAGTTCTTCTCCGGCGTCAATCCCATCCGCTACATCCGGCCGGTGGTCACCACCGGGTCGGGCGTGGCCTCCAACTCCGTCGACTCGGTCAACCTGATCGTGATGGGGCTCCTGCCCCAGTACGGCCCGGCGTCGACCTACGCGTCGGGTTCGCTCTCCGCCCCCGTGGCGACGAGCGAGACCGATTATCTCTGACCCTCCTCGCTCCTCGGCGCGTCGTCTCCAGGATGGCGGCGGCGCGTCGGGTTAACCCCCAACCCCCAAGAGCGAACATGGAAATCAAGTGCGAGCGTAATGGCGGTGGCGTGTCGATCTCGATCAAAGAAATCCCAGGGCTCCTCATGATCCAGAGCGTATCAGGGAGAGCATCCTTCAGCTTGGTTCTCGACTCCGGGGACGCTCAGCTCTTCGCGAACGCACTCGCGAAGGTGGGCGTCACCGCAACCGCCAACATCGTGACCGATGAAGTCGCCAGCGAACTCCAGGCGATCCGTTCCCTCCTGGAGGGACGTCGCTGATGCCACTCCCCCACAAGCTCACGATCGGCATCCCGACCTACAACCGCGCGGAGCGGCTCCAGCGTGCGATCCAGGCCGCGATCGGCCAGAGCATGCCGTGCAACGTCGTCGTGGCCGACGATTCGGACGACGACCACGCCGAGCGGCTCTGCAAGCCCTGGACGGAGCACCCCAACTTCACGTACCTGCGGTCCCCCGCGAAGAAGCTCTGGCACAACTGGCGATGGGTAGCCGAGCGGGCGTACGAGATGGGCTCCGAGTACTTCATGTGGCTCCAGGACGACGACATCATCCGGGTGCACACGGCCCGGCGGATCGTCAAGTCGATGGACCGCTACCCGGGGTGCAGCGTCTGGTGCAGCAACCTCCGTATGGGCTACGACAACCTGCTCGGCCAGCTCTGGGTGGGCAACTGGGGGCCGAAGATCCCCGTCGACATCTGGGGCGACTCGGCCGCACCGTTCGCCGGCAAGCTGCTGACGCCGATCGCCTACGTGGATAGCTGGTCGATGTCGCCGGCCAAGGCGTTCAGGTGCGGCGAGTGGTTCCCGAAGATGATCTCCGACCTCCCCGACGACTGCGACATGTTCACCGAGCGGCTGGACATCGCCTACGCCGGCCTGCACGGGGAGGCGATCTGCGACCCGGTCCCCGCCGGCATCTGGATCATCCACGATCGGAACGAGAGCCAGCACACGGGCCACACCTGCCCCGACCAGGTCAAGTCGGCGTACGCGTTCATCGACACGCTGATGGACCGCAACCCTTCGTGGCGGGAGGAGCTGCTGGGCTGGATCGGCTCGCTCGGCACGCTCGGGCTGGTGATCGACTACGCCAGGACGCTGGCCAACCACAAGCACCTCTCCTGCTACGCGTCCCAGATCTACGACATCCTTGCCGGCATCCTGGAGGCCCACGGGCAGAAGGTGCCGACCAAGGACGAGCCGAAGGAAGAGGCGGGGAAGGCGGTGGCGGCATGAACGTCACCATCGAGGCCAACGGACGCCCCTCCCTCAAGGTCTGCTTCAATCGCACGGGCACCGACAAGCTCTGGGCCCATCACTACGACGAGGAGTACGAGCGTCACTTCGCCCCGATCCGCGACAGGGAGATCCGGCTGCTCGAGATCGGGATCGGCGGGTACGGGCTGGAGAACCGCGGCGGGGAGTCGCTCAAGGCGTGGGAGATGTACTTCCCGCACGCCCGGGTCTGCGGACTCGACATCGAGGACAAGAGCTTCCTGAACGGCGGGCGGATCAGCACGTTCAAGGGCGACCAGACCGACGGCGAGTTCCTGAGGCGGGTCCACGACTCGAGCGGCCCGTTCGACGTCGTCATCGACGACGGCTCGCACGTCCAGTCCCACATCATCGCCAGCTTCAACGTCTTGTTCCCGCTCCTCGCACCCGGCGGCATCTACGTCATCGAGGACATGGCGACGGCGTACGACCCGAGCTACGGGGGCGTGCAGGACCAAGATGACGTCTCGTCTCCAACGACGCTCCATCTCCTCGCAGGCCTCATCGACGGCCTGCACTGGCCGTTCCGCAAGGGGCGGGGCTCGACCGACCTCGAGCGGATGGTGAAGTCCGTGCACGTCTCCAAAGAGCTGGCGTTCATCTACAAGCACTGAGGGGCTGATGGGACGGCGAATCTTACAGATCAGTTCGGATTTGCTCGTGCAGTTGTTCGGGGAGGGGCGTCGGCCCGCTTACGAGTCCGTTTCGGACGCGTTGCCGGATGACGCTTGCCTGGTCAACGCGAAAATCGCATTCCCGGAGCGACAGCACGGGGGCGACCTCGTCCTTTTGCTCGAATCCGCTTCGTGGCCGGAGGTTGGCGAAGGCGAGCCGATCCCGAACATCACTCCAACGTTCAAGCGAATCACGCCCACCGACTAATGCCAATCTCCACAGCAACCGCGATCCAGGGCGAGGGCGTCAGCTTCAAGCAGACGCTCTCGGTCTCCGACTTCCAGGGCGACGAGACGCTGCTGGCCGTCATCTCGACGGGCGGGACGTCGGCCGCGCTGCTGACGCTCACCCCGACGTGGACGACCGGGCAGACGACGGGCGCGTACGGCATCATCGACATCGCCCTGACGTCCACCCAGACGGCCTCGCTCGCCCCGGGCTACTACGTGGTGCAGACGAGCCTGTCGGACCACTCGTGCGCCCTGGCCTGGACGCTTCTGGAGGTCGTTGCCGCGGCGGGGCAGGCCCCCGACTACGACTGGCTGGTGCAGCCGGCGGAGGTGCTGGGGCTCGTCCCGGCCCTGGTCCAGACGGCCAACCTCGCCGACCTGCCCCGCATCATCGGGGTCACGACCGACTACATCCGGCGCTATTGCCGACGCTGGTTCACGCGGCGGGTGCTCACCAAGGAGTTCATGCCCAACCTCTACGGGCAGGTGCGGCTCGACGAGATCCCGGTCAACCAGGTGCTGCGGGTCGCGACCGGCCGCACTCAGGCCCTGACGCTCCGCGGCCCGACGTCCGCGCAGCTCGCCAGCGCCCGGTTTGCGTATACGGGAGACCAGGAGAGCGGGCTGGTGATCACCGGCCTGACGCTCTCGAGCACGGCGTCGGCGGTGACGACGACCTCGACACTGGCGTTCGAGGACTACGAGACGATCGGCTCGCTCGCGACCGCGATCGCCGACCTCGGCACGGGCTGGTCGGTGGACGTGGTGGGCGGATACGGCGAGTGGCCGACCGCGGAGCTGGTGGGCGGCGACATGGCGCAGGGGGCGCTGCGGTCCGGGGGCGCCGTGCTGGACGTCTATTCCGAGGACGCCGCGCAGATGTCGCTCGACCCGGACACCGGGATGTTGCAGATCTCGCGGTACAGCAGCACGGGCCTGGACTCGCCCGCGTGGGGGCCCGACTGGCAGCAGTTCGTCAGCCCGCAGCGCAACGGCAACCGGGTCAAGGTGACCTACGACGCCGGCTTCGACACGATCCCGAGCCCGGTCGTCATGGCCGCGATCGAGACCATCCAGTACGTGTTCAGCCGGCTCCAGGCCGACCAGGTGATCCAGAGCGAGACGGCCGGCGACTACAGCTACGAGTTCCGCGACCAGCTCGGCTCGCTGCCGGATTCCGTGCGGGACGTGCTCAGCCCCTACCGGATCTTCAACGCCTGACATGCGAAAGCCGTCCAATCGAGTCCTGATCCAGACGTGCCAGATCTACGTCCCCCGGCCCACTCAGGACCGTTCGGGCGGGTACGTGCCGAGCTACCCCGCGAGCCCCACCTATCGCGACGTCCCGTGCTCCGCGCAGCCGGGCGGGTTCACGGAGGAGTTCGACCAGGGGGTCCTGGTCCAGCGCAAGGAGTGGCGACTGATCCTCAAGGACGGCTACCGGGTGGCCAACCGCACGAAGATCGTCTTCACCGACGCGGCGAACGTCTCCCACACGCTGTACGTCATGGCCGATCGCGACGAGGCGGGCCGGGGCGCGGCGTACTCAATCAAGGCGATCGAGCGAATCTGACGCATGGCCGACTACTCCACGATGCCGGACGCCGTCCTCGGCCGTCTCCGCTCGAGCGCGGCCGCGGCGACCGTGGGCGACACGTACCTGATGGCCGAGGGGACGGGCCGCGTGCGGTTCGCCTTCGACTACCTCCCCCCGCCCGGGCCGGACGCCGACGCCCCGTACCTCCCCTACGTGGTCATCACCGAGCCGGGCGAGTCGCGGGAGTACTTCACGCGGCAGGAGGACGGGCTGCGGCCGTTCCTCGCCGACGGCAGCCTGACCGTCCAGTGCTGGGGCGAGACGCGGGAGGCGGCGCGGGTCCTCGCCCAGCAGGTGACGACGGCCCTGCACGACGCCCCGATCGACTGGGGCGGGACGAACCGGTCCACGCTCTTCCGGCCGGTGTCCGTCGTCGCGCCGCCCGTCCCGCCCGCGGGGCCCAACGCCCCGACCGTCTTCGTCCGCGTCATCACCATCGAATTCCAGTACCAGGGGCTCGCCTGACATGGCAACCATCCAGGGCACGCTGAATTTCAACGCCGCGTTCAACCAGATCGTCAGCTCCGGCGTCGTCTCGACGCAGAACATCCCGGCCTCGCTCGGCATCAACTGGACGCCGACCAGCGGGACGGGGACCGGGGCGGTCGACCTCTGCTACGCCAAGCAGCTCAGCCTCGCCGGCTCGGCGACCACGCTGGACCTGACGAGCGTCACGGACCTCTCCGGGGCGAGCGTGAGCTTCGCCCGCGTGCGGCTGATCGTCGTCCAGAACCTCGCCACCACGGCCGGCTACACCGTGACGATCGGGGCCGCGGCGTCGAACCAGTGGACCGGGTTCCTGGGCACGACCACGAGCACCCTCGTCCTCCAGCCGAACGTGGGCGCGACGACGAACCACTCGGCGTTCGTCGCCACCGACATCTACAGCACCGGCTCCAGCACCGGGGCATACGTGGATAGCACCCACAAGAGCCTGAAGCTGGACCCCGGCGCCAACACGATCTCCGTGAACGTCTTCATCCTCGGCTGCTCGGCCGCGAGCTGATAGGAGCCCACTCCGATGGCCAACACGTTCGTCCACGGCAAGGACGGGACCGTCACGATCAACGGCACCCTGTTCGCCCTCCGGCAGTTCCAGTTCACCATGAACTGCGACCTGGAGGACATCACCCACACCGGCGGCAACGGCTACCAGGTGATGCTCCCCGGCATCATCGGCGCCAGCGGCTCGCTGTCGTTCGTCTACGACACGCTGAACCAGCCGACCGTCACGCCGATCAACCAGACCCCCGGCCAGCTCATGGCGCTGGTGCTCAAGCCGGAGGGGACCAAGCCGTTCACGTTCAACGCCTACTCCGGCTCGCTCGACTGGTCGTCCGGGCCGCAGGCCGGGGCGGTGAAGGGGACGACGTCGTTCCAGTCGACCGGCTCCATCACGGTCCCGAGCTCCTGACATGGACCCCGTGGCCGCATTCGCCCCGCCGCGCATCCGGCGCCTCGCGGGGTCCGACGTCTGGGTCCGCCCGCTCACGCTGGGGGACTACGCGCTCCTGCTCGCGTGGCTCGACGACGTGCTGCCGGGCAAGGCCGACCGCAAGCTCGCCCCGAAGCTCTGGAGCGACGAGGCGCAGAAGGCGCTCGACTCCTCGCCCGGCCGCTGCGTCCTCGCCCACGCCGTCCTGAGGCACCAGGGGCACGACTTCAACGAGACCAGGCGGCTGGCCTCCGACGCCAGCCCGCTCGAGTGGGCGGCGTTCCTGGACGCCGTCTTCGCCCGGCGGAGGACGATGAAGGACTCGCCGTCCGACGGCAAGGACATGGCCGAGACGTGGATCGGGCCGTCGCTGCACAACCTCTGCGAGAAGTTCGGCGGCTACACGCTCGAGTCGGCGGCCCGGCTGACCCTGGATCAGTACGCCCTGCTCGCCAACGAGGGGGCGGCGGAAGAGGACCCGTCGTACGTCGCCGAGCAGGAGGTCGGGGAGATCCGGCGCGTGGCCGAGATGCTCAAGGCCGGCGAGGACGTCGTGGCCTACCAGCCCGTGCACCTCTCGCGGGAGTACGTCGACGCCATGAAGGCGAGATGGGACGCGATGAACGCCGAGAAGGGGGGCGCCGATGGCAGCGGCTCCTGAGGGCTACACGGGGCAGATGAGCCTCGGCGGCTCGACGTTCACGCTGGCCATCGACGCGGCCGGGTTCAAGCAGCAGCTCGATACCGCGGAGGCCTCGGCGCAGGCCGCGAGCCAGCGGATCGGGCGGTCGTTCGGCCGCGGCTCGGACGCCGCCATGGGGCTGCTCTACCTCGGCCAGACGGTCGACGACCTCCAGTACGGCTTCCGCGCCATCGTGAACAACATCCCGCAGATCGCCATGGCGTTCGGGGCGGGGGCGGGGACGGCCGGGGCGATCGGCATCGCCGCCGTCGCGGTCAGCCAGCTCATCAACCACTGGGAGGAACTGAAGGCGTCGGTCGGGGAGTCGCAGGCGTTCGAGGACGCGTCGGCCGCGATCGAGACGATCGCCAAGGCCATCGACGACGTCAGCCGGACGACGAGCGGCCGGAGCTTCATGGAGCTGCTGCTCGGGCCGAACTTCATGAGCGAGAAGGCCCCGATCAACGAGCTGCTGAGGTACTTCGGGCTCGACGCCAACTCGAGGGCCGCCGGCCGGCAGGTGGCGCGCGACAAGGCCGAGGGCGAGGCGGCGCAGGAGGCGGTGGGCAAGGTCGGGTCCAAGGACGCCGCCGAGCGGGCCAGGATGTTCCGCGACGCGGTCGAGGAGTACGGCGGCGGCGACAAGCTGATGGCGGATTACGCCGAGCGGCTGAGGCGTGGGAACCCGAGGCTGACGCAGGAGCGGGCCAGCGGGCTCGCGGCCCAGGCCATCCAGCAGGGGCTCCAGGGCGTCAACACGGCCCCGGGCATGTTCGGCACGGCCTTCGAGAAGATCATGGGCCGCATGGCCTGGGACAAGGACACCGACGTCCTCAACAAGGCGGGGAAGGCCGGCGAGGACGAGATGGAGCGTCTCAAGCGGGACAAGGACCGCGAGACGGACATGCTCAACCGGGAGGGGCAGGCCAACGAGCGGCGGCTGAAGGATCAGCTCGACCAGGAGCGGGAGAAGGTCCAGGACCGGCTGCGGGCCCAGCAGGAGGCGATGGCCAGCATGAAGTCGCCGCAGATGTTCAGCTCGATGCGCGACTACCTGTCGAGCGTCACGGTGGGAGGCGCCGACGCCATCCGGAAGCAGCAGCTCGACGTCCAGAAGGGCATGAAGAAGGAGCTGGAGAAGGTGAACAAGCAGCTCTCCGCCCTCGGCCACGCGAGGTTCGAATAAGCCCATGGCGAGGACCATCAACGGCATCCTCTGCGACGAGATCATCCCCGGCTACAACGAGTCGGCGGACCAGCGTGGGGTGTCCTCCCGCAAGGGTTACCTCTGCAACTGGTCGGACCGGTTCACGGTGGCGCGGGGCCTGCTCGGGCTGTCGTCCTCGACCGGGGTGGGCGGCGCCATCACGCTGACGGTGCCGAGCCCGCACCCGGAGCTCTACAACTGCTACTGCACGTCGGTCGAGTTCGAGGGCAAGGGGACGCCGTACCAGGGGGCTACCCAGCTCGCGTACCCCAAGGTGATCGTCTGGGCCACGTACGGGACGCTCTCGTACAACTGGGGCCCGTGGCAGATGAACATCGACCCGGCCACCCCGTTCTTGTTCGCCGAGCAGGAGATCGACGTCGGGGTCGAGGTCGTCACGATCCCCGGCCAGTCGCTGCGGTTCTCGGGCGGCACCACGAAGCTCGACCAGGACTTCGGGCTGCGCATCCCGATCGTCGACCTGAAGATCACGCTGCACCGGGTGCCGTACCTCCCCGGGCAGGCGATCATCGCCAAGGCGGGGGCGATCAACGACGCGACCTATCTCGGCGTCGCCGCCGGGCAGCTCCTGTTCAACGGCGCGCACAACCGCGGGCAGTTGATGTCGGACGGCGTCTACACCCAGGACATCACCTACAGCTTCACGGCGAGGGGCTACCCCTGGGATTACGCCTACAACGCGACGGCGAGCGCCTGGCAGAAGGTCGTGAAGGCGTCGGGCTCCGACTTCATCACCCGGCAGAGCTTCGTCGGGCTGTTCCCGGACGAGTACTACTGACCCGTGGAGAAGAAGCGACTACGCAAGGTCCGCAAGGGCGACCCGATCCTCGCCGAGGACTGGAACGCGCTCGTGGACATGGTGATCCGGAACGACATCCGGACCGGCGGCGGGCTCGACATCCTCAAGGGGCCGAACGGTACGGTACTGTCGGCGCCGAGGAGGGCCGATCGCTACGTCGCCAAGGCCACGAGCGATTTCCCGATCCGCTCGGGGACGACGGTCTCGAGCGGGTCCATCGACATCTATCGAATCACGGCCGTGAGCGGCAGCACGGCGACGATCGGGTCGGTCTTCGAGATCGAGGAGGCATGGTGCATCAGCTCGACGGAGACGAGCGCGAGCAGCGGGAAGACCGTCCTTTCCGGCCAGTATGGCTACGCCTTCCAGGACCCGTTCGGCGACTGGTGGTTCACCCCGGATGAGTGCCCGGCATGAGGAGGAGATGCTGCTGCACGCCGCCGGAGGAGGGCTGCGATCCAAACATCCGGATCACCGGCTGCTCGGGCCTCGGGCTGAGCGGCGCCACGATCAAGCTGTATACCGACGACACGAAGTCGGTCCTGATCGATGAGGACGTGTCCGACGAGAACGGGGACACCGACCTCACGATCCCGGGCACCGGGGATTACTGGACGGAACTCTCTCACCCGCGATACAACACCATCGAGTTCCTGTACCCGATCTTCTGCCCGTCCGCGTTGTCGTCGATCGGATTCAGCGATTTCGACATCGCCGAAGGCTACGCCTGCTATGGCGATTGCTGCGCGTGGCCGGTGTCGAAGGTGCTGAATTACACGTCGGATCGATGGGGCAGCGTCAGCTACAACTGGTATGACGCCGAGGAGAACGGGTGGTACGACGGGATGGACTGCGGGGAATGCGAGTTCTTCTCGTCCTACCCCGTCCTGATCCAGCCCAATCTCCAGGGCAACGACATCGGCGGCGGACTGCCGAAGTGCCATCCTTTCATCGCGGTTTACAAGGTCAGCGACGTCAACGACTGCCCGAGCGACGTCGCGAATTCATTCCCCACGTACATCCGCTACATCGAAGACGTAGTGTTGACTTGTCCGCCCGACTTCTCGGTCACCGGCACGATCACGGGCGCGGACACCACGGCCGAGCCTTTCCACAGCGCGATGAACTGCGAAGACTCCCTGACGGACACGATGGTCATCACCGAAGCATGACCCCCGAGACGCATGCCAGGTTGACGCGGTGGCTGGAGAGCGGAAACCGCGTCCAGAAGAAGCACGCCGAGTACAGCCTCGCGAAGCACGAGGGCAGGGCACTCGACCCGCCGGCCCCGAGGCTCACGCCGCTCCGCGACTCGATGCGGGCGGCGAAGCTGGGATTCCGGAAGTGCCTCTACTCGTCCCACAAGGGCTGTGGCTGCACCGGCACGCGGTGCTTCTGGAAGGGGCGGATCGTCGGCCTGAAGGACTGTGTGGCGTGCGTCAACGAGACCCTCGCCGCGCCTGGTAGTGGATCTCCGGCAGCTCATTCGGCTGGTCCGGCAGCGGGGCGTCCGGATTGACGGTGAGCACCGAGATCAGGCCGTTCTTGTTGAGCGTGATCAGCCTGGCATCTTCCTTCGGCTGCGGCATGGGGGCGACCGGCGATGTCATGTCACTCAGGCTCCCCACCCAGAAATGAGCGAACGTCTGTCTGTCCATCTTGAGGCCCGATTGCACCCCGTACGGCAGATCGTAGATGAACCGCCCGCCCGGCTCGACGAGGATGTTGACGGCGCCCGAGAGAGGGTCGACGTTCGTCATCGATCTCTGAGGCTGGCTCGCCCATCCGGTCAGGTCGACCACGACGCCGCCGGGCAAGTCGATCGGCCTCGCGTTCGGCGATGGGACCGCTCTCCTCTTGATCACGTACGGCTGGTCGACCACGCCGGACGGCAGGCCCCACGACTCCTGCTCCCACTCGAGGAGGTCGTCGGCGCCGTCCCGGTCGTTATTGTCCAGCCCGTCCCACCCCTCATCCGTCAGCCCGTTGCGGTTATCGTCCCGGCCGTTGACGAGCAAGAGGATCTCGGGCATGGCGTCGACGCTGTTTGCACCGTCTGGGGAAGTATAAGTCCTGCTTATACCGGGCGTGGCACCGACCGCCCCGTAGTTCACGAACTGCTCCGGATTGCCGACCACCATCGGGCCGCAGACGGTGAACTCGGAGCCGGCGCCGATCACGAGCCGCTCGCCGAGGCGGATGTTGTAGGACCAGTTTGTCGGGGGGTTGACGATCCACGCATACCCGCCCGCCACCGGCTCCCAGTGGCCCGGGGACGACTCGATTACGAGGCATGGCCGGCCGCCCGTGATCGCGACGGGATAGGTGATGTTCACGACGCTCACCTTGCCCTCGGAGTAGGGGGGCGGCGGCGCGATCGGGATCAGGCTGCGGGCCACCAGCGGCTGCGTCGGATCGAGCGTCCCGTCGGCGAGCCGCTTGGGGAGCAGCGTCGGGTCGGGGATGATCCGCAGGCCCCGCGGGGCGTTGGCTGCGATCGCTTCGTTCTTCGCCTGGTCCAGAGACGCCTGGAGCAGGCCCGCGGCGTTGACCACGCCGCGCTCCTGGTAGGCGTCGATGAATTTCGGGATGGTCGCGAAGCTCAGCAGCATGATGATCACCACGACGACCATCAGCTCGATCAGGGTGAATCCGCCGCGTCGCTTCGCGGCTTCCGCCTCCGCCCGCCGGCGTGCGACTTCGGGCCAGAACACGTTCTGCTCCCACCACGAAGCGCCGGCCCACGACTTCTCCGCCTCCTCCGGCGTCTTCACCGGCCCCTGAACGCGACGTCCAGCAGCTTCAGGCTCGTCCGGAGCGGGGCCTCCCTTAGGTCCATCCCGATGCATGCGAGTCTCCCCTTGTGAGGTTCGAGGACGTTGTAGAGATGCCGCGCGGCCGCGCAGTTGGCGGCGACCAGCGCGACGACGACCGTAACGTGCCACATTGTCCGCATTTCGATACTCCAGGGCAGCCATCTTACGCCCGGCAATGCATTCGTGTCATCGATGGATTTATTTCACGGCGATAGAAAACCATGGCGATAACCGACACATTCACGGACACCGCCGGGACCAACGTCACGAGCCACACCCCGGACGCCGGGGGGACGTGGACGCTCGCGACCGGCACGTCCGGCGTCATCACGGCGGCCGGGCGCGTCAGGCCCGGGGCGTCGAGCGCGACGTCGGCCTTGCACTATCATTCCGCCGTCCCGCCGTCGGCCGACTACGAGGTCAGCGCCGATCTCTATCAGGTCACGATCACGGCCGGGCAGCTCGCGGGCGTCCTGATCCGCTACGACTCGGCGGCCGACAGCGGCTACATGGCCCGCTACCTCCACGGCTCGGCGGTGATCCAGCTCTATCGGCGGGTGTCCGGCGTATTCACGCTGCTGACGTCCAGCAGTTACACCATCACCCCCACCACGGCGACGCGGATCGCGTGCCAGGCGAGCGGCACGACACTCTACGTCAAAATCGACGGCTCGACCGTCATCACCTATTCGGACGGCTCGCCGATCACCGGCGCCGGCCGGGCGGGAATCGCCATCACCGGCGGCACGACGCCGAGCGATTCGGCCGGGCTGCACATCGACAACTTCGACAACGGATTCACCTCGTCCGGCGTCGCCGGGCCCGTCCTCTTTCACTCGCACTACGTCAATCAGGGGTGGCGCTGATGATCCTATTGAGACAGTCGACGGCCAGCCAGGAAGTGCTGCTCGGGCCTTTCCTTTCTGATAGCGACGGCAAAACAGCTCAAACCGGGCTCTCCATCGCCGCCACGGACATCAAGCTGTTCGTGGCGGGCGCGACGTCCGAGGCATCGAAGAACTCCGGCGGCGCCACGCACATCGCCGCGGGGCGGTACTACTGCGTCCTCGACGCGACCGACACGGCGACCGCCGGCTCCGGCGAGATCAACGTCGTGATGTCCGGGGCGTTGCCCGTCCGCCGCGCGTTCACGGTCCTCCCCGCCCTCGTCTACGACTCGCTGATCGCGGGCAGCGACAACCTGCAGGTCGACGCCGTCCAGCTCGGCGGGACCAATCAGACCGCCCGCGACATCGGGGCCAGCGTCATCGCGGCGAGCGTGACCGGCAACGTGGGCGGGGATGTCGTCGGTTCGGTGGCGAGCGTCTCCGGGGCCGTGGGCAGCGTTACGGGGAACGTCGGCGGCAACGTGACGGGCTCCGTCGGCTCGGTGGCGGGCAATGTCGGGGGCAACGTCACCGGCTCCGTGGCCAGCGTTGTCGGCAACGTGGGCGGCAACGTCGTCGGGTCCGTGGCCAGCGTCACGGCGGGTGTCACGGTCACGACGAACAACGACAAGACGGGCTACAGCCTGACGCAGGCGTTCCCGTCCAACTTCAGCTCGCTGGTCATCTCGGTCGGCGGCCTGGTGTCGATCAACACGGCTCAGACGCTCTCCGCGGCGCGGCTCCTGGACTCCGTCGCCGACACGAGCCTGACGATCAACGACGCCCTGCACTGCGCGGCGGCTGGTGCGGCCGGCAAGGAGACGGTGGTCAGCACGACCTACACGATCATGACGCCCTTCACCGGGACCACGCTCCGCACGTTCACGCTGGACAGCGCAACTTCTCCGACCTCGAGGACCTAAGCCTTGGCGCTCGTAGTCAGGGGTTTCCTGTCCGGCCTGCTGGTCACCCGCGGGCTGGCGTCAGGCGCCGCCGTCACGTCCGAGGGCCTGTGCCCCGACCCGTTCTCGGCGTCCGTGTCGTCCGTCAAGCCGGACCCGTTCTCGGCGTCCGTCCTGCCGGACGACTGCGGCGACCCGTTCTCGGCGTCGATGGTGCTCGGTGCCCGCCTGGCAGCGTCGGGGGGCGGCGGGGGAGGGCCGCCGGGCGGGAGCGACACGTTCGGCCTCGGCGCCACCATGGACTTCGCGAACTATTTCGCCGCGGACCAGATGTTCACGGACATGATGGTCTGCGCCTCCCGGCGATTCGAGCCGCCATACGCCCAGGTTATCGTCTGCCGCGAGGGGTACGCGCGGCCGGGCCAGTACGTGATCACGTCGCAGGGCAAGGGGACGGTCCGGCTCAACGAGCGGGACATACCCGGAGGGTTCGGGGCCTACACTTTCACCGGGGCGGGCGAGCAGTACACCTTCGACATCGTCCACGGCCGGGGCACGATCGAGAGCGGTACGTACCGGATGCGACTCCAGGTGCTGTCGTATGACGCCGCCGACCCGCTCCGGGACCTCCAGATCTACCCGTCGGGGTACGACCCGGACACGCAAATCGTCTTTCCCGACTTCCTCGCCGGGGTGACGGGCTGCTACGCGCTGAGGTCGCTCCACTTCTACAACATCGAGGGGAACGACCGCGGCGGGATCGAGACCGGCTGGAGCACGGCCGAGCCGTGGAAGTGGGTCAAGTTCTTCGAGCTCTGCAACGCCGCGAACTCCCGCCCCTGGATCTGCATCCCGCACCAGGCGACGGCCGACTACTGCCGCAACCTCGGCGAGCTCGCGGCCGAGACGCTCGACCCGGGCCTGCTGCCGCTCCTGGAGTACAGCAACGAGATCTGGAACTGGGCCTATCCCTACGCCGTCCAGACCGCGTGGGTGCGGGATGAGGGCATGAAGATCGGGATCGGCGACTTCCGCAAGGCGTACGCGCACTTCGCGATGAGGTGCTTCGACCCGTTCGAGCAGGGGTACGGGTCGCCCTGCACCCGCGTCCTGTCCGGGCACCACGTCAACCTGTACTCGATCACGGCGTCGATCGCCTACTGCCGCGCCAACGGGCACCGGTTCGACGCGATCGGGGGCGCGCCCTACGTCAACCCCGCCGTGATGCCGTGGGCGGCCATCGAGGCGGCCTGGGACGCGGACGACCTGGACGAGGTCGAGGCCCTGGTGCGGGACACCATGATCGCCGACATCGCGGCCAAGCACGAGCCGCTCTTCAAGCAGTGGAAGGCCCTGGCCGACTCCGAGGGGGTCGAGCTCCACGCCTACGAGTCGGGGCAGGGGATCATCTGGGGGCCGGCCAAGGACGACCCGGACCCGACGGCCCGGATCGAGTTCCTCGACCAGGTCGGCAAGTATACCCAGCGGTCCGAGGGGATGGGCGAGGTGGTCACCCAGCTCTACGAGACCATGTCCCTCTACTACAACGGCGCGATGCAGACCGGGTACATCGGCGACTTCGGCGTCACCAACGGCGTCTACGCCGGCCGCAAGAACGTGCAGTTCTTCGGCCTGAAGGAATGGCTCGACGACGACGACACGCCGAAGTTTCAGGCATTCAGGTCGCTGGTCGAAAGGTGGGCGACGTAGGCGGCCCCGGGAGCGGCTGCCAGTGGGTCACGCGGAGGTCGGACCACCAGTAGGGCGGCTTCTCCCCGGGTCGCGTCAAGTCGGCGATTTCCATGTACCACGAGCCCGTTTCGCCGAAGACGCAGTTGTACTCGTCCTCGCCCCACACGAGGACATCCTCCCCGGGCATCGGCAGCGCGTCCTCGACCGAGATCCAGCCGTCGTACTCGTCCACTGCCTTGACCAGCGCGTCGGTCCTGGTGGCCGGCAGCTTGTGGCGGGACGGCGGCATCCGTGCCGCGATCGCGTCCAGCTTCGCGATAACTTCGTCGGAGAGGTTGAAGCCGCGGAACTTGCGGGGCATCAGCGGGACTCCACGGTGACATCGTCGACAGGCACGCCCCAGTAATCGGCCGCGAGTTCGCGAGCCTCGTCTGCGGCTGTCTCGCTGTCGCCGACCGGCTCGTCCATCGCGACCCGGCCCCCGATCGGCTGTCCGTCTTCCGACTCTGTGCACCTGGCCACCCATCCCGCGACGCTCGCGTCCTGGTCGTCGTACCACACGCTGACACGTTTCGTCTTCATCGTCTCGCTCCTCGTGAAAGCGGGGCCCCGAAGGGCCCCTCGGTCCGACACGAAATCAGTAGCCACGTCCTGCGATCTTCGATGCCTTCGATGCCTCGAATTGCTCGAAATGCATCGGCGACAGCGACACCGGGTCGACGAATGAAGCCGTGTAGCCATGAAGTCCGAGCGAGCGGCACCAATGCCACGGGCCCGGATGTATGCCATGGCAATAGTCCAGGAGCTTGGCCATCGCCATCCTCCCGCCCTTCGCCGGGGCTGTGACAGCTACGTCAGCAGTCCACGGGTCGCCTGCGAGAAACCCCGGCATTGCCTCGATCTTCACGGTCGCGGCCTTCATCGTCTCGCTCCTCATGAAAGCGGGGCCCCGGAGGGCCCCTCGGTGTCCGTCCTCACTTTGACTTCTGCACCGCGATCAGCTCCCGCTCGAGCTGCCCGTACGCCGCCAGGTACTCGAGGTACCTCGCGAACTCCGCCGCCCGGCCGATCCGCTTGTTGAGCTCCCTCATCTTCCGCTTCAGGGTCATGATCGCCTTGGCCTTGGTCGTCATCGCCTCGTCTCCTTGTGTCTGAGTTTCGCTTGCCCCTCTATAGGTATATATACCGCAGAGAGGCTGAATGTGACAAGTCCTCTCCGGAAATTTTCCCATTTCGTGCACCCAGTGCACCGGAGCCGCCCCATGACACCCCCGCTCCGACTCACCCGCCGCCGCGCCATCCAGGTAGCCGCCGTCGCCGCCGTGGCGAAGCTGCCGGAGGCCGAGACCGCCGAGCACACTGAGACCATCGCTACCCCCAACATTTGGCCGACGCTGCCGTTCACGCCCGCGCAGGCGTCGGCGCTCTGCCGGCCCATTTGCGAAGGACATGGCCAATGAACGCCGAAGACCAACTCATCGATGTGCCCGTCCAGTTCCAGTTCAAGACCGGGGCCCAGACGCGGCTCTTGGTCATGAAGCCGGGCTTCTACTGGAACCCCGCCGCGGGCTGGGAGACGATCCCGGAGAACGGCCAGCCCACCGCCACGCAGCTCTTCACGCCGCAGCGGTTCGCGTCGGCCGGCGTCAACCTGGACCTGTGGAGCGTCATGCTGTCGATCGTCCCGTCCGAGATGGCGGACGCGTCGATGCGGGTCTACACGTCGGACGTCGCCGGGACGTCGTTGACCCCGATCGGCTGGTACGGGATCGACCCGAGCGTGCTGATGCCATCGGAGCCCGATGCGGAGCCGGTCGTCATCAGCAACATCGTCATCCGGGGCATGGTGTGCAAGAGGTGATCGATGCGGTGGGTCAACATGGGCGGGCCCGTCGGCCCGATCATCAAGCTGATGGCGGCCTATTACGCGAGGCGTGTCCCGATCGAGTACGACGACCTCGTCCAGATCGGCTGGCTCGGGGTCATGAAGCGTCCCCACGTCAAGCACGCCCACGCGGCCTACTCCGCGATCACCCACGCGATCCTCGCCGATAAGCGATACCGCAAGCGGCTTGCGAAGGTCGCGCAGCTCGAGGTGCATCGGGACCGGACGCCCCGCAATCTCACCGACGCCCGGCTCGACGCCGCGGTGATCCTCGATCGGTGCAACGACCTGGATCTCGAGATCCTGTACCTGCGATTCTGGGAGGACCTGAGCATCTCCGAGACGGCGGCCCGGATGGGCGCGAACCCGTCGACGGTCAAGAGTCGCGGCCTCAGGCTGAAGGATCGGCTGCGTCACCTGGCGGGCTGATCAGAAGCCCCACCGGTACGGCCGGAACTTGCCCTCGCTGATCCTCCGGACGAATTTGACGACCGGGCCGACATAAACCTTGTCGGGATGCACGAGCTCGGGACTCTCGGGGCCGTCGGTGACTTCAGTCACGCTGACCTCGCTCCCGTCCGGGCGACTCCAGATGAGTTCGCCGCCAATCTCGGCCTGCCGTTTCGAGTAATAGCCGTGCTTGTGTTCGGATAGCTCATCCATCGATCCCCTCCCCGGCCGCATCGGGGCGGCTGCGCGAGTCTTCGGGCCACTCGGCGAGGATTCGTTCAGCCATCACCGGGAGGATCGTGATTTCCGGCATCCCCGGCTGGCTCATTGTTCGGAGATAGTCGACAAACCGCTTCGTCGCCGGCGGCGGGGTGCGGCTGGCTTGGCCGGCGTTGCGACGGTTCCAATCGTGAATCGCATCCTCGCGTCGCCATGCGTACATCGAAGCGCCGCACTCGCATGAGACATCGAACCCCTCGCGGGTGTCACTCGGGTTGATGTCCTTCTCTTGGATCTCACCCCCGCAGAACGGGCACGGCAGCAACTTCTCGCTCATCCCTTCGGCCTCCATTCGTCGGTGTCGGGGCAGGGGGCGGGATCGCCCTTGCCCGGATGATAGATCGCCGTCTCGATCGCCCACGCGACCTCAATTTTCGGCTTCGTCGCGACCCATTCGCGCCACGACTCGGCGTCCCCGAAGACGTGGGCGGTCCGGTCCCCCATGGCGATGATCACGATCGGCGGGAGCGTCGCCGGCCCTGGCTCCCTCCGCGGCGAGATCGCGTCGAGCATGGCCTGCCCGTACTTGGCCAGGATGTGCTGGCGGAGCTGATGCAAGAGCGTCGGGTCGACAGATTCAGGCACGGTCAGCATCGTCTGCCTCCTTCGGCTCGGGGATGGGGCCGTACCAGTGGCAGCCGCGATGCCAGCCCGAGCCTAGCTGGTCCTCGTGCACGTATTGGATGTTCCGGGCCTCGAATCTCGATCCACTGCACCAGTACCACCCCTCTTCCTTCGGCGGCTCGCTCGTCCACACCAGCGGCTTCGCAGCAGCCGAGAGGGAAACCAGCAGGTCGCACGCCACGTCGATCCTGTCCGCCATCCCGGCCGGCTTCGGCGGGAACTCGCCGATGGCCTTCAGGGCTTCGCTGACCTGCGCGTCGATGCGGTCGATGTAGCCGCTGTAGTCGTCAATGTCCTTTTCCGCATTCTTCGCGGCGGCCTCCATCTCTACGATTCGGGCCTCAGCCTCCCGTGCCCGATCCTGCCAGCGGCTGAGGTGCAGCCCCAGGATCTGGTCCGCCGTCGCGTGCGTGTCTAGTGGCTCTGGCATCTCACTTCCCCCTCCCGCCGTCGCGGGCGTTAGATCCCCTTCGATTTCGCCGACAGGTCGATGGTCAGCCGCTTCGGCCAGCCGTCCTTGTCGTGTTCAATCTTGACGTGACACCAGCCGTCGCAGTTCTCGACGGTCGGGACCAAGATCCCGTAATCGGGCAGCAGCAGCGGCGATTGCGGGTCGCGATTACGATCAACGCGGGTACACCGCTGCTTGATGACTTCGTGCCATGCCGCCTCCGGCATCAGCCTGCACGGGTCGCCCACCACGATCGAGGCGACGTCCGTCCACAATGCATGTCGCTGGACTTCTCTCGACATCCCCCATCCCCCTCCCGCCGTCGCGGGCGTTAGAACCTTCGGTGTAAACCCGCCCGGCGAAGGTCGTCTTCTCCACCGGGCGGGCGAGAGTTAAGGCAAGCGGTCAGGCCGCAACTTCACTTCACAGCGGAGGTCTCGTCCAGGCTATCTGACGGCTCCGGCGAAGTGCCGGGCCCGTCGGCGAGAGTCGCCTGAGGCTCTCGTGGCTCGGTGGGTTCGCAGTGGAGGGCATTCACGAGCATGGCCAGCTCCTTCACGGGGCGGCCTCGCCGGATGCATCCCCAGAGCCGAGCCAAGAACACCGCATCTTCCTCCGTCTTGGCGGTGAACTCGACCGACTTGACGGCCCGGAATGCGCCGCATTCCTCGGCCGGATTCCATGCTTGTCCGCTCGACCCGATCGGCATCTCAGCCCCCTTTTTCTGGCGAAACTGATTGAATCCTGACCACACTCAAGGCCGTGCCGTATTGCGCGCTGGCGACTGCGTAAGCTTCCTTCTTGGCTTGGCGTCCCGCATGCCATCCCGCCATGAAATCGGCGTCGGATTGATCTCGCTCGGATAGCGCACTGACGCCTGCGCCTTTTCTCCATCCGACCATATAGGCTAATAATCGGATTTCTTCTTTCGACGGTGTCCCGGCCATCTCTCCCCCCTTGTTTCTCCCCGCCCCGTCGGGCGTCTCAGGCCGACTCTTTCGCCGCAATCTGTAGCCTGCGGATCGCCGCAGACTCGATCTGACGGACCCTCTCCTTGCAGACTCCCATCTCCTTGCCGATCTGCATCAGCGTCTTGCCGCCCACGACGCGGGCCACCAGCACATCCCGCTCCCGCGTCCGCAGGCCCTTGAGCAACTCCGTCGCCGAATCCGGGTCGTCCGCAACCGGCCCGCGTCGGTCCTCGAGCGTCTCGGCGAAGCTGATGCCGTCCTCGCCCCTGGCATCGACGGACGCGGCCGGCGCCATCGCGATCCGGGCCCGCGACTTGAACACGTCGCCGTCGTGCGGGATGCCGGCCATGTCCTCGCGCTTCAGGTCCGCCCTAATCCTGCGAGGGACACGCACGGCCCCGCCCGCCGCCACGTACTCGAACAGCCGGCTCCTGATCCAGAAGTAGGCGTACGTCGCGAACCGGGTCGTCATGGTCAGGTCGAAGCGGTCCATGGCGATCAGCAGCCCGACGCGGCCCTCCTGCGTCATGTCCTCGAGCTCCTCGGCCCGGTGGCGGAACCGGGAGATCAGGGCCAGGACCAGCGGCGTGTTGCGCCTCAGGCACTCGTGGCGCGCCTCCGCGTCCCCGGCCTGGGACCGGCGCACCCACTCGCGGTTCTCGTCGTCGGTCGGGGTCGGGCCCCAGTCGGCCTGGATCATGGGCGGGCCTCCGGCAGGGGGGCGAAAAGGCAGGTGTGCAACGTCCGATACATCGTCCGATAAGATATGTTATGTTCGGTAGTATTGATGTATGACGGTCTTGACGGATGTGAGGGCGATTGTATATAATACAAAACGGGCGACGAGTGGAGTTGTGATCCACCCGCCGCCCTTGACATGCACCTATTCGGAGTAGGCACATGCACCATGATTCTACCGCGCCCGAGGTCCGTCTCGTCGGACTGGTGAAACATCCCGGTTACCTCGTCGGCGACGACGGCTCCGTCTGGAGCGTCATCGAGTTCAAGCGGAGAGGCGTCGTCAGGTACGGCGAGATGAAACGCCTCAAGCCGTCCGCCCAGAAGCGAGGGCACCTGATGGTCATGCTGGGCCGGGGGACGTACCGATTCGTCCATCGGCTCGTTCTGGAAGGGTTCTCCGGATTCTGTCCCCGTGGCTGCGAGTGCCGCCACATCGACGGGAACCCGGCGAACAATAAAATCAGTAATATCGTCTGGGGAAGCCGCTCCGAGAATCAGGCCGATTCGGCCAGGCACGGGACGGCCTACCATCGCCGCCCGGACTTCAAGGAACGCTGCAAGAAGTTGTGCACCGGAAGGCCCGTCGGCTCCGGACACAAGCTCACGGCCGAGCAAGTCGAGGAGATTCGATTGCTGGTACCGAAGCCAGACGGCTCTCGAATCAGGTCCGTCATCATCGCCGGCCTGGCGTCGAAGTTCGGCGTCTCGGAGGTTTATATCGGGATGATCGCTCGGGGTACGCGACGGGCCAAGAGCGCCTGATCCCCCCTGCCCTAGATCGTCGATAAGAAAGAAGCCCTCAGCCGCTGGAACGGTTGAGGGCTTTCGACGACACGACGCTTGAGGGCAAGAGACATGGCCGGTAACAAGCGCATCCGCGCCGAGAAGCAGACGCCGACGCGACGCCTGAACGCCCAGATCCGCGAGGCGAGCCTGACAAGACTCATGGTCCACATGGCGATGACGCGCCGGAATCCCGGCGACATCATCTCGGATCTCATCGACCAGCACCTCCGGGACTATGCCATCCCGGCGACCCTTGTCAATCGCGGCAAGGGTAAGGATCGGGCGATCGAGGCAAGCCAGGCCATCGAATCCGAGCAGCTCGCGGCCTGACCGCTTCACGCTGGACGGATTGATCCGGATGCGCGGCCCATCGTCCCCCGGGATGGTGGGCTGCTTCGATTTCGAAGGGCGGGGGAGGGGGCTGGAATCGCGGCGACGCGGGCGGGATGATGTGTGGGCGTCTAGAGATGCACCCGACATGAAAAAGCCCGATCGGGGCTGCAACCCCGGCCGGGCGAAAGGAACCTGAACGTGCCCCCTCATTCTGCGTCCCCGCGCGCCTCGAGTCAACCCGTCATCGACAAGCCGAACCTGTTCGTCCGCCAGGTCGTCACGTCCGACCTGACGCTCGCGGCGAAGGCCGTGCTGCTGACGATCGCCCATTACGCGTGGTTCGGCACCCGCGTCTGTTACGCCTCGAATCGCACGATCGCCCGGGACATCGGGATCAGCGACCGGCACGTTCAGCGTGTCATCCTGGACCTCGAGGGGCGGGGCCTGATCCGCACCGAGCGGGCCACCGGGTCGAAGCACAGCCGCCGCGATATCTACCTCGGGCCGTGCATCCATCAGGTCGGACAGGATGTCCAACTCCGGCTGCATGATGTTGGACATTCGGCCGACCCAGGTTGGACATCGGGTCTGCATGAGGTTAGACATCGTGTCGCACAAGAGCTTGGAGGGAGAGCGGAGAAAGAGAGGCCTCTCCCCCTCCTCGAATGGGAAGGCCTGGACCCCGACGCGCGCCGGCTGTTCGCCCGGTTCCTGCCCCCGTCGTAGCGGCGTTAGCAGCGGCTCGCTCATGGGGTGCTCCTCTCGTAGGTGACGACGACCCGCCGCTCGATCCCCATGTGCTTCAGGATCGCGGGCCCGGGCGCCCTGCGGTTCGTGGTGCAGTCGGACAGGTAGGCGGGGGAGATGCCCCACTCCGACGCCAGCTTCCGCAGGCCCCCGGCCTTGGCGATCTCGGCCTTGATCAGCTCGCGGACGTCTTGCTCGCTCACGGTGTGACCTCCCCGCCCCGGGCGACGACGCGGGCGTTGCGGCAGAGATCGCACCAGTCCTGGATGGTCAGGTCAGAGGGATACTTGCTGTCGTCGGCATGAAAGACCACGTACGACGGACCTCGGATATCGACGCTGAGCGTCATCGTCTGGCCCGAGTCGATCGTCACCTCCAACTCATCACCCGGCCTCGGGTCGACTCGCGGGTCACGGTCGTCAGGCATCGGCGTCTCCTCGCTTGATGACGCGGCTGTGCTTCCGGTCGGAATGCCACCAAATGCTGAGCGTGTCTTCATCTCGCGTCTTGCGGTATTTGATAACCGGAAAGTTCTCGACCTCGGGATACTCGACCTCGGTGACCTCGTAGGTGGTGTGCGTTTTCGGGTCATAGAGCACATCCCCCTTCACTGGATTCTCCCTCGGGTCTCGCTCGCTCACCGGCCGCCCCCTTCCTGCGCGTCGATCGCGATCTGGACTTCCTCCCGATGCACCGGGACATTCGGGGGAGCCTCCACGCTGACGCGGAACTTCGGCTCCCCGCGCCGCTCCACGGACTGCACCGTGACGTAGATGTTGCCGTTGATCACGATCCGCTCGCCAATCTTCCGGGTTAAAACCAACATGCGATTACTCCTTTGATGCCGAGTCGTATTCGAACACGTAGTATTTGCCGGCGTCGTCCAGCGACGCGGAGACGGACGGCGACACGGACACCATCAGGCCCTCGGTATCGCCGTATGCCTTGCCGAGCATCTGCGAGACGACCTGCGCATCATCTCGCCAGACAATCCCCGTCATGGCGTCCTCGGCGGCCCTGACGAGCTTGGTGAGGTCCGGCTTCGACGTCGGCCGGGCTTCCGCGGACTGCGGCTTGATCCGGCCGCTGTTCCTGCCCGTCCCGTAGTGGCTCTTGGGGCGGCGGACGGTGAACAGCATGAACAAGTGGAGCGGCCCTTCCATGGGCGGCTTGCTCCCCATGGCCTGGCGGGCGAAGACGCTGACCCTGGCCCGCCAGCCGGCGTTGTTCTTGGCGTCGTCGGTGACGACCACCTTGCCGGTCTTCGGGTTCACGAAGGCCTTCTTCGATCCCCCTGGTGCGGGCGTCCCGGGCACTGTGAAACTGATCACGGCGTCACTTCCTCCTTCTTGGGCAGTTCAAACTCGGGGCACCCGCACTTGCAGACGGGCTCGGTCCAGTTCCGGACGCGGGAACACAGCGTGCATTTCCGAAGGAATCTCGGGTCGTCTGGCTCGGGCGGCGGCGGCTTCGGCTGCTTCTTCGGCATGCGTCCTCTGGCGCACTTCTCGCACGCCGAATCTTCTTCTCCGTCCGGCGTGCCATCCGGGATCTGGTAAAGAACGCGCGTCGCGGCCCCGCAGAAATCGCACCTGGTTGGCAGGATCGTTTCCCATCGTCGGTAGGGGATCTTTTCAGGCATCGCTCTCCTCCCCCGCGTCCGCGGGCCTCGCGTTGCTCTCCGGGTGCGAGATCCGGGTGATGGTGACGGGGCGGGCGAGGGCGAGGGCCAGCATGCAGTGAAAACACCCGGCACGCTGTTTATGATCAGATTCACTGATCAGCTCACACGCGCACTCGCTAATGCTTAGCCAGTAATGAATCAATCCCCGCAGCCCGTCCCGCTCCCGCTCCGCGTCGGCGAGCTTGGAGATAGCCTCTTTCAGAGCCGAGCGGGTGTTGCTCCGGATCTCGCCCGCAGTCACGCTCTGCCCGCAAGGCCCGGTGCAGTAATGCTTGATCAGGGCTTTCAGGCGGTCCTCGACGCTCGCGGCTCGCCATTCAACCGGCATGTTGTACGGCTTAAGCACCTCGCACCTCCTTCGGCAGGGCGGCGAGGGCGGCGCGGGCTTCCTTCAGGGCGAGGATGTAGCCCGGCTTCGCGGGGTCGCGGTCGCGGATATGGCAGATGGTGTCGGCTAGCGCCGATTCCGTCTTCCGCATCGCCCCCACCAACCCCGGCAGCGCGTTCGCGGCGGCGACGGCGTAGGCGGCGTGCTCTTTGGATTCGAAGGCGACCACGAGTTTCCCCGTCGCGTCCATGACCCAGTTCGGCCACGACTCGTCCGTCCGCCACGGCAGCGGCGCGTCGGCCGGCGGCGTGATGTTGCTCTGCTGGTCGCTCATGCCGACTCCTTCCTGATCCAGAGTGAGTTTCTGTCGATGCTCTCGCTGATGCACCAGCCGGGCCGGTCGACGGTGTCCGCCTTGATCCAATCGATGACGGCCAGAAGCCGCTTCCTGCCCGTGACGTGCACCGTCTGGCCGGCCTCGACGTCGCGGATGATGCCCTCGACGAACTGCGTCTTGGTCATAACAGCATCTCCCCCGTGTATCTGTAGACTCGAGGCCTGTACCCCACCGAGCTCGGCGGCGCGGGCCTACGCCGCTTGTCCTTCGTCGCTTCGAGCGTGGCCCGCTTGACCCGGTGGGCGGCGAAGAAGATCGCCGTGGGACACGGGGGCTCCTGGCCGCGAGGCTTCGCGTCCCTCCGCCCCGCGTAAGGCAGCCCGTAATCCTCGAAGTAATTGACGACGGTCCCGAAGTTTGCCCTCGCCTGCCGGGCAACCTCCCGGATCGTCAGCCGCTCGCCGGCATCGACCATGCGGGCGACGGCGGCCTCGATCCGGTCGCCGGCGTACGCGTCGTCCGGGACCGGGACGCCGAGCCTCTGGTAGGTCTCGGGCTTGGGGCGATAGTCGTCGTCGCGGATGATCGAGCGGAGCGTGGCACTCTGGACTCCGGTCTCCCGCTCGACGGCCCGCATGGTCCCGAGCCGATCCAGCATGCGACGCGCGGCGGACCGGATCGCGGCGTTTGGGTGGGCGGACTTCATGACGCCCTCCCGACCGGCAACCGGTTCTTGAGATTCCGACCGACCCTATGGAGCCGCTCCAGCCGGTCGAGGATCTTCGACTGCGTCTCCCGCCGGGTGCGGTGCCACGTCGCGGCGAAGTCGGGCCCCGAGAGATAGGCGGAGATCGACTCCAGCCGTTCGATCAGCACCCCCGGCGGCAGGGACGCCACCATCCGGTCGTAGCTGTAGACCCGGCCGTCCGACGCCCTGACCGGCACGCGCCGGATCTCGCCGCGCTGGATCATCCTCTTTCGGGCCCTGGAGACCGTGTCGCGGTCGCACTCCACGAGCCCGGCGATCACGCCGTTGCTCCGCCCGCTATCCGCCAGCAGCTCCGCCCTTATCGCCGCGTGGATCGCGGCCCGTCGCTCGGTTTCGCTCACTGGTCGGCCTCCTTCGCGGTGGGCTTCAGGGTGGCCACGTATTCGCGCCCGCCCCAATGGATCGTCAGCGTCTCGGGCGTGAAGTCCGGCTCGCAGGTAAAGTTGACGGGTCGCACCAGACAATCGACCTCCCCCGCCGGGGCGGGATCGGGCTGGCAGCACGGGACGAAGTGCAGCATCCCCACGCCCGGCTCGTGGCATCCGCAACGGCACTCGCTGCGGTACGGCAGCCTGTATTCCTCCCCCGCCGGGGCGGGCGTGGAGAGGGCGAGGCGGGCTGCGTTCTTGGCGTGGGCGGCGATCTGCTCGTAAGGGCTCCTGACGCAGGGATGAACCGGCTCGAAGTCGACGATCTCCTGCAACGCCCCCTCCAGCCGCCCCGCCCGCTCGCGGAGGGCGGCGAGCGAATCGGCGTCCTCGACGGCCTGGATCTCCAGGTCGCTGATCCGCGTGACGAGCCAGCAACGCTCGCAATCTTCGTTCGGATCTTCCATCGGGTCGTGCCCGCAGGCACACAGCCCGTAGACCTTGAATTTCGTCGCCATCTCGCTCCTCCTCCGGTGTCATCCCGCCCTTGCGGCGTCCCGACGCGGGGCGCGCGGGGCGGGGGTTGGGTTAGGCCGTGGCGTCCTGGAGTTCGGCCTCGACTCGTTCCGTGTTGTGCGGCATGAGCCAGCCGTCGAAGCCGTCGCCGACGAAGTAGAGGGCCGTGTATCGCGTCGAATCCGGGACGTGGATCTCGCCGACCCCGTGCTTGCGGAGCAGCCAGGCGTAGTTCTCGCCGAGGTAGTAACGCGGCGTATCCCGGACGAGCAGGCTCCGGATGGGGCCATCGAAGTTGAATCCCGATCCTTCGCCGTCGCACACCTCGCAGTCGATCTCCACCGGCTTGCCGTGGCGAAGGATCGGGAAGATGATCCCCGACTCCTCGCAGACAATCTCGCCGCTCGCGTTGACTCCGGTCCCTTTGCACTCGGGGCACGGCTTCGGCCCCTCGCATTCCGGGAGCGGGAAGGCGGTGCGGGAGATGTCGTCGAAGATCGACTCGGCCTTGGGCACCTTGCGGTCGGGCTCGTCCGGCCATTCGATGCCGGCCCTGGGACATCGCACGAGGATTCTGCCGTCTGTGGCGCAGATCCACTCGCCGCGGACGAATGGCCTCGATATGTCGTATCGTTTGTAATTCGGATCGCAGCATTCGGCGAAGATCGGATGCAGCTCGCTCATCACTCGCTCCTGAAAGTGGTCGGGTTAGTTGGTGGCTTCCACGGGCTCGACGACCACCATCGGCATCAGCCAGCCCTCGAAGCCGTCGCCCCTGAAGTAGCAGGTGTGCTCCGGCTTCCCGCGGCCGGTTTGGTCGGTGAACGGGGCCATCTGCTCCGGGATCTCGACTTCGCTGACGCCGTGCCTCAGCAGCAGTCGGACGTGGCCGGTCGAGAGCGCGTATCGCGGGGCATTCCGGATCACGATTGCCTGGCCGTCCTCCCGCCACGCCTCGGGGGTGGGCAGCGCGACGGCGACGCGGCGGACTTTCGATGCCTCCTCGATCACGGGTGCCACGTTCGGCACGCGGCCGCGTGGCTCGGCGACCCGGACGGGCCCGGGGCCGGTGTGGCGGACCAGGATCTGCCCGTCGGCGGCGTAGACCTGGCCGTCCCGTTCGAAGGGCTGCGAGAGGTTGTAGGGATAGCATCGCAGGGTGCAGCACTCGGCGAAGATCGGATGCAGTTCGCTCATCGCTTGCTCCTGAAAAGTGGCTGTGCTTTCGGCTTCTTCGGCGGCGGCTTGGGCCTGTCTCTGGTCGCGTTCGCGTTGGCCTGCTCCCGCCACGGGACCTGGGAATACTCCCCATCGAGGATCTGCCGGAGGGCGTCACGCTCGTCGGGGGACAGGCCGGGGGCGGTCCAGGTGCGGGGCGAGCTCATGCGTGGTAACCCTGGTTGGGAATTCCACGCCTCTGATCGGGATCGCGTTTCCACTCGGCGAGGACTTCGTTGATAGGCTTGGGGCCCATCCACTGGACGCGGTTCCCGGCCTGGCGCCACGTGTACTGGATGAGATCGCCGGAGAAGTGGCGGGTGCCGTCGGGGACGAGGTTCCCGAACTGCGTCGTCCCGATCCGGTTCCAGGCAAGATCGCGGATGTCAACATCCGGCTTCACCTCGCAGCCCGGATCAATCCGCATGTGGGCATCGAGGCCCGAGTAGAGCCCCCACGTCCAGAGCCTGGGACGGGCGACGAAGTCGGAGGCTTCTGCATCCCACCTCAGCCCGTCGTCCTCGAACTTCTGGACGATCGCCGGGCCCCATGTGGGAGTTTGCTCCGGGTGCCAGGACATCGGGAGTGCCCGGAGCCAGCCGATCTGGGAACCCAGTTCTGCTGACATCCCGCGTGGCGGGAGCGGTGCCGTATCCCCCAGCAGCAAGAGCTCGATGGAGTTGCGAGCCTCTTCCCCGGGCAGGCCCCGGACCATCTTCGCGGCGACGTCTTCGAGGAAGACCTTCGTCGGCTTGACTTCGACGTAGACGGTGGGGGAAGTCCGAAGAGAAAAATCCGGAATCCAACCGTTCAGGTCGGCCGGCTCGTACTCCCATTCCCATCCCATGAGGTCGAAGAAAGCGGCCCATCTCGCCTCCAATCGCGATCGAAATCTCGTGCCCCCATAGCTCGTCGGTATGCCGAATCTCATGATGCAAAGCCCCTGGAAACAATGTATGCATGTACATTCTGGATGCATGATTGGGTTGTCTCGAAACATCCGCTCCCTAGGCCTGTTTGAAACATGAAACAAAACTAGGTGCACTCGTGTTTCATGTTTCATAGACACCTAGGGGAGGCATGTTTCAGAAACTAAAGTGCATGCATTCAAAACGTCCCGTTGTCATCACGATGGTATCCGTTCACAGATTCTGTAAGTCGTAGCCACTTATAGATCTTGCGTGTCCTCGGGTCTTCTTCCTCGTACTGCTCGACGGCGTCGCCCATGTAGCGGATGGCGTCATAGAAGGCCTTGGACCTGATGGGCGGGTCGCGCTGTTCAAATTGATCTCTTAAGTCCTTAACCCGCTTGGCCGACATCTGGAGGGCGATCATCAAAAGACCCATGGCCTCGGTGGTCGCCGGGCTGGGTGCCTTGCCGTTGGAAGCCGGGGTGAAGGCGGGCGGGGCCTCGGGCGGCTTGCCGTCGTACTCGTTGCCGTGGTCGCCCATCGTGACCCCCAGCGGGGGCGGCATGACGGAGAGCCGGGACAGGGCGACGCTGAGCTTCCTCCGCAGGGGCTGGTTCTCGGGGTCCGGGCGTTCGAGCCGGATCGTGACGCGGGTCTTCTCGTCGGCCCGCCGGCCGAGGGTCTTGCCGGCCACGTTGGTGTGGGTGACGCAGACGATGGCGGCCCCGGTCCGCTTGGCGATCTCCTGGAGGGGCTTGTACTGACGCTTGGCGTCGGAGGAGTCCTGGCTCTTGGCGTCGGACGTGTTGGTGATGGTGTCGATCAGGACCATCGCCGGCATCTGCCGGGTGATGCGGTCCTCGAGCTGCTGCAACTGCTCCTCTTCCTGGAGCTCGGTCCCCCCGTAGAGGTCGCCGACGGATGTATTCAGGATGATGGCCTCCGGCGGGAACCCGAACGCCTTGGGGGCGTCGGCCAGCTCGGAGTGCTGGGAGTCGGCGGGTATCCAGAGGACGACCGGCCGGCGGTCGCCGATGTCGATCGCCTGGCCGTCGGGCCACTCGAGCCCGTTCGCGATCCGGCGGGTCAGGTCGAGCCCGAACCGCGTTTTCCCCGTCGACGGCTCGGCGGTGAGGAGTGTCAAGACCCCCAGCGGTATCCACTGCGGCCAGAGCCAGCGGGTACCGGCGTTGGCCGAGATCAGGTCCGCCGCGGTCGCGTCCCGCTCGGCGTCCTGGTCCGCCTCGCCCGGGGTCACGGCCGCCGGGTCGAAGTCCGGGGCGTGGACGAGCAGGGCGAGGAGATCCTCCAGGGTGTTGTCCTGGTCGAGCCAGTCGGAAACATCCCCCTTGGGCCCGACGGCCGGGAGCTCGACCAGCTTGACGCTGGACGCCACGCCGTGCAGGTAGCCGCAGACGCCCCGGGCATGCCGCATCCCGGTCGGGTCGCTGTCCGGGATCACGACGCAATTCCGGTCCCGGAGCGACTCGGCGTAGGACTCCCATCGCCCGGTGTCGTTGCTGCCCTGCGCCGAGGTCGTCGCGATCGCCTTGACCTTGCCGGCCTTGAACAGCATGTTCAGCCGGTCGGCGTCCTTCTCCCCCTCGACGATGAAGATCATCGAGGTGTGGTGCTTGATGATGTAGGGGAGCTGGTAGAGGATGCGGCGGGTGCCTTCGAGGTCGTACACCCACCCGCCGCGCCCGTCCGGCCGTCGCTGCCGGAAGTCCTTCTTGCCGCTCGCGAGCCGATAGCGGAGCACCTGATAGAGGACCTCGCCGAGCTCGTCGACGTAGTCGTAGCAGGCCTCCAGGACGCGGCCCTTGCCGTCCTTCCGGGCCTCGATCGCCACGCCGGCATCCTCGGCGTAGTGCTTGATGGTCGTGAGCCAGTCGCCGAACTTCGCCCCGCCGTACTTGAGCGCGAAGTCGAACAGGTTGAGCGTCTCGACCGTGGCGCCCTTGCTGTGGTAGATCCCCGTCGTCACGTTGACGAACGCGGAGGGGTTGGAGTCCTTGCGGTCCATCGCGTGGCAAGTCGCCTTGCCCTTGCTGTTCTGCCTCCCTTCGAATATCACGCCCAGGTCGGCGAATGCCTGGTAGACCCGATCCGGGCCGAGCGAAGCGATGATACGCCGCTTCACATCGGCCCAGTCGGTCGGCCCGAGAAGCTGGGCGGGGCCCAGCGTTACCGGGGCTTTCATTCCCATGATCAGCTCCGATCAGAAGGGGATCGAATCGTCGTCGGTGTCGCCGTTCGGCAGCACCTTGGAGGGGTTGGCGGATGCGGCGGCTTCGACCAGCCGCCCCGCATTCTTGGGGTTCTCGTCGGCCTGGTCCCACCAGTAGCCGATGCGGCGGGGGGCCTCGGTGCCGAGCGTCCAGTCCCAGTAGACCGAGTCCGTCTCGCGGTTCTCGTTGACCTGCTCGGCGAGCCCGGCGTCGTCGTCGCGGTCGAGGGCCGAGAACGTGTTGACGACGGCCTTGGTATCGCCCTTGAGGTTCTTCTTGTGCTGGATGTCGAGCCAGCACACCTTGTCGAGCAGGGTCTCCGGATCGAATCCTCCCCGATCCTTGACCTCGGCGAGGTCCTCGTCGGTGTACTGCCGGTTCTCGAGCGCCCCGGCCAGCTCGATCATTTTGCTGTTCACGTTGGCCGTGAACGTGCAGGTGATCGAGGCGTCGAACGGGTAGCCGCTCGCGCCCTTCGCCGGCCCCTTGCGTTTGTGCAGCTCGAAGGTGAAGAGGACCTGCTGCTTGGCGGGCCCGCCCTGATAGCCCGGCTGGGTGCCGAGCATGTAGACCCCGTTGCAGACCCCGAGATACTTGCCGGCCGGCGTGAGCTCGAATCCGGCGCCCTCGCCCTTCTTGGTGACTGGTGCTTTCATTCCCATCGTTGAGTGCCTTTCAGGCTGTTGGCTGGGATGGAGTTTGTGAGTCTTGACGGCTCTCGGCGCCGTCGGGCCGCGTTGCTGGGGGGAACATGCGGTACACGCGTTCCAAGAGCTCGTCCCCCGTGTAGCCCAGCCCGGAGAGGACGTGGGCGTATGCGAGCTGGTCGGCGGACGCGGAGGAGAGGCCCCGCTCCCGGAATCCCATGGCGAGGGCCTCGAAACTCTCGACCATGCCGTGCAGCCGGATGCCGCGATTCGTGGCGTTCATGGGCGGTCCCTCCGGGGCGAGAGCGCCCAGACCCAAAGGACGAACAGGGATGCCATCAGCGGGCCTCCGCGAGTTGGGGCTCCGGGTCCGTCGCCAGCCACGCGTCGAAGTCCCTCCGCAGCGTCTCGATCCGCTCCGGATCTCTCGAGGCCAGCTCCACGGCCTCCCATTCCTGGTGGGACTCCTCGTTGCACTGCGGGCAGAGGGCCGAATCAACCCCGTGGCGGCACGGCCACGAGGAGCGGGTGATGCGGTTCAAGATGCACCTCCCATCACCGCCTCGCGCGTGTCGTGGTCCAGGTTGCGGTGGTCGTCGCCGCCGTTGGCCTGTGCCCAGTCGAGCAACTCGGCCGACACCGGGACGCCGCTGCGGGTCGCCCGCATGATCCAGGCGGCGAGGAGGGGGAGGAGCGGGGAGGGGGAAGGCTTGTTGTTTACGGCGTCGACGAAGAGGTTGGCGTAAAGCTCGTCGAGTTCGGTCGTGTTGTCCGACTGGCTAAATGTGCAGACTACGCATCCGTCGTCGGCTCGGATCTCAACAAGGGAGCCGTGCCTGACTGCCACGAGCGGAAGTCCGAAGTCGTAGCCGTCTCCCGGCGTGTGTCCGCCGGCTTCGATTGGCGAGGGGGAAGGTTGGTTGTTGACGGCGTCGATGATCTGGTGGGCGTGGCCCCAGTCGTCACAATGGGCGAAAGTGCTGATCCCGAAATTGCAGATCTTCTCGCCCTCTGCGTCGAAGATGATGCCGGCCTCGTAACGCAACGGCGTCTTGAGTTTGCTCATGCTTGCCTCTAGAATGGTGGTGGATATCAAGTCACGGCTGCCGTCTCGGGCCCGTCTCGCATGCCACTGCGGGGCGGGCCTGTTCATTTGCGTTTGCGAAAACTGGCGTTCTCGGGCAGCAAGAGGGCCGCTTCGAGTTGGGCGGTCGTGTATGTCCGCAGGCAGTAGGGGCAGACTGTATAGCCCGGGTGCACCGGGGAGTTGCATGGTCTAGTCGGGCCTTGCCCGTGGCACTTGGCGATCTCTCTCGCCTCAGCCTCGGCGGCCCTGGAGTGGGAAGCGATGACGTCCCTAGCTTTCGCGTTGGCTTCGGTGGGACGATTTCCCTGGATGCCCCGAGCCCATGCCAGGACATCGTCTTCGACGCCGATGCCGAATCCGTCGGCGAGGACAATCCAATCGGCGAGAGCCTCGATCTCCGGCGTGTGCTCGCTCATCACTCCCCTCCCTGCGTCGGCGTGGACGCGGCGAGGGCGGCGATGAAATTAAGAGCCCGGTCATTAACCGACATCGCCTCTTCGAACTCGATCTCGGAGGCCCATTTCACGACAGCGGGCTCTATCGCACACCCGAACGCATTAGCGAGCTTGATCCAGTCGGCCAGCAGTTCCGCCAGCCCCGCCCGGCCGTTCACCGCGGCGACGATCTCGGCGTAGTTCTTGACGTCGTCTTCCGCCGTGTCGGTCGTCGCGAAGTCGTTCCCGCAGATCAGGACCCCATCGGCGTCGTAAATGCCTGCCCAGAGCCCTTTCGTCTCTACCCGCAGCGGCGTCTTGAGCGGCATCTCAGTTGCCTCCCTTGAGCGGGAACATCGCGGGCAGCCCCGGCCGCTCGGACTCGAGCACGGCCCGGGTCGCGTCGAGGAGGTCGATCTCGCGGGCCACGATGCGGCGCTCGCGGCGGGTGAAGTCCAGGGCGTAGCTGTCCGCCTCGAGCTCGTCGTCGAGGTCGTCGGATTCGAGCTGGAAGGCCATGACGGCGGCGTCGAAGGCCATCTGCGCCTCGCGTGGCGTGATGCCGGGCTCTAAGACCGAGCCGGCGGGGATCGGCTTCACCACCCGCCCGTTGATCGCCGATTCCTGCGGGGCGGTGGCGACCGCGACCCACTTCTGCATCGACATCATCCCGGCGAACCGGGCGGCGTCGGCCGCGCACTCGTGGGTGTAGAAGTAGCGGGCCTGGCCGATCACGTCCGTCGCCGGCTCCTCCGGCATGTCGTCCGGGTCCGCGAGCCATCGCTCGAGGCCGTCGGCCTTGCCGAGCTGGCGGACGATGTAGCCGGACCAGAGGCCGCGGCGGCGGGCTGTTGAAAGGTTCATCTGGGGAATTTCCTGGGGTTGGGGGAATATTTCAGGCTCGATGCACGAATGGACGTAGGTTCGTAGTAGGGGCCCGCTCAGGCGGCGGGGAACATCTCCGCTTGATGCTCGAAAGGGATGGCGAAGGTCTTGATGATCAGCCAGGACGAGCGGCGATTGGCTTGATTGCCGACGACGGCCCAGATGGGCTTAGTGCCGTTCAGTCCGAGGTTATCCCAGAGGACGGAGGCGTTGCTCCGATCCTTCCTGATCCACTCATAGCAGCCCCATTCGCGGATCTGGAGTTCGTGATGCTTCTCGTCCTGATCCCAGAACTCGATATATGGGGCGATGTCGATACTGTTGGCGCCGAAGCACTCGTCGGCCACGGCGAAGAGGGCTCCCTGGTCGGGGTGCATGACACCCGAACGCTCGCGGAAGAATCCGCGTGGACTGCCCTGCAACTCGAGCACTCCGAGGGAGGCTCTCCGGTCGTTCAACTCATCGATCGACCGGGATATGAACGGGCGGAGGATGGTCGCGAGGCCGTTCGGGTCGACGGCTTGCTTGGGCGAGACGGAAACGATCCCGCTCGTCCGATCCTTCAGCTTCCACGACTCGCGGCGGCTGTCCTGATGGTTCCGCTCGAGTTCGAGGACGCATTCATGCCTCGCCCGGATAGGGTTCACGACCGGCAACGGATAGACCCTCATCAGCGAGCCAAACTCACGCGAGACGCCGGCCATGCAGACCTTGGCGCCGTACTTCTTGGACTCTTCGGGCACGGTGCGGCCCAGGCAGATGAAGTCATCGCATCGCATCACCGGCACCCGACCCTTTCCGCCTCGTCCGAGGCCGGGATGCCGCCGATCTCCTCGATGAGCTCGTTGCCATGACAGCGTTCGGGATAGCACCAGCAGCCGAGCACCTTGCCCCTCAGGTCGTCGAACCGACTCTGGAGGCTGGGCTTGTACTGGAGATAAACCCGGTAGGAATCGCAGACCTGGTCCCTGTCGCCGTCCTCGTCGAGGATGAAGGGGTTGCCCCAAGCGGTTTGGCGGTCGATCCGGACATAGAGGCCGTTGTCTTGGGCCCACGCGATGAGCTGGCCGTCGGTCTTGATGTTGGCCGTTACGGTTTGGCCGGCCTCCACGAGCTCTTTTCGCTCGTATTCGGAGTCACTCCACGGCTTGGGGCGTGGCGGCTCAGAGTCGAAGAACGACCGCTGTCCTTCGAGTGGTTGACGCCGCTCCTCGCGGGGGAACATCTCGTCCACCGTGGAGCGGACATGCTCGGCGGTCACCTTGCCGTTCGGTGCGGTCTCGACGGCTCTGGACCATGCTTGGCGTTGCTCGTCGGGCTCGAGCGATGCGAGGGGGCGGGCCTGGCGTTCAGACTCGGGTTTGGAAACCATGGTTTCCAAATTCGCCGCGACTTGGGCCGCAGAGATCTGATGATTTACGTGTTGTCGGCTCCATCCCCATCGCTCTCGGCAGTAGTCCTCGAAGGTCGAGTGCTCGAGCCGATAGAGGCGGCCGTCCCGGATTTTCAACAATGCCGTCCCGACTTCAACGAACGTCTCCATGCCGCGTGCAATCACGGCCTCATACGTCTCGAGGTCGTGACGTTCGGTGAGCGTGAGGTCGGTGCTCATGCAGCACCTTCCTTCGCTTCGGAAGGCTCTGTTTTCTCGGCCGGGATGCGGAACATCTTCCGCAGCGCGGTCTCGGCGACCCACGAGTGCGACACGCGGAGACGACGGGCTTCTTTCTCGGCCCGCTCCCAGACTCGTGGGTCGACAGTGATGGTCTTCCGCGTCTTAACCACTGGACCTCCTCTTACGGTGTGCTACTGACTCATACCCGACAACCACTACGATACGTTGTGGCATGCCACCTGTCAACACAGTGATAGTAAATTCCTTTTCCACAACGCACCGTTGTGGCATAAGTATTGACTTGATAGTGGCTTATGGCCACAAAGAAAGTGGCAGCGAGTGTGATTTCGATTCAAACTGGAGATGAGACATGGCCGCGCGCAAGGCAGCCGACCGGGCAAAGAAGGTCCCGTTTCAGACTCGTATCACGGAGTGGGCGAGGGACGCTTTCGAAGTGGTGCTGGAGAACGTGAAGGTCGTGAAGAACACGGATGACCTGCCCACCACGAAGACGGACGTCGTCTTCTGGTGGATCACCTGGATGGCGAGGATGTCACCCGAAGAGCAGGTCAAGTGGACCACAACCTTTCGAGACGAGTATCTCGAACACATCAAGCGACGTGACGACGAGCCCAAGGGGCAGAAGGGAAAGGGCGCTCGCGGACGGGCCTTGCCGGGGGCTACTTTCGAGGCCAAGAGGAATCTGAGCGGCAAGACACAGGCCGCTCACGAACCAGGGGTTCCACTCGGGGTCGCGTGACTCTGGGTAGGATGGCCAGTCCTCTTCGGTGCAGACGATGACGTCCACCGACACGATCCGACCGTCGGGAAGCGCCCACGGGTACCGATGCCTCTTGTCCAGGCCAGTGGATGGGTAGAGGCGCGCCCCGGTATCCGTGGTGGTGTCCGACATGGTTCGTGCATCCCGGCTGTAGAGATGGGGTGATCGCTCGGTATCGTCCATTCATAAGCGACGCGGACGCTTCAATGCAACCCTTAGTAGTAACGTGAAGCGTGGATTCTGTGAAATATTGTACACAAGATATGCTGGATATGGCTACTCTGGTAAAGAAGGCCGCGCGAAGTTCTTCCCGGGGTGTCTAGGTTGAACAGCCTTGCTCCGGAATTCCTTAGACGCCCAGTGGTGATTTTCCCCATCAAGTCTGGCTGAGGCATGCCACTTCGCATCATTGTGGCAGAAAATCCTCTTGCCCAACCTCCCGTCCCTGACGTAGACTTCACGGAACAGACCCGCGCCTAAGTCTCTAAACCGGGCCGATCCGTGGAGATCCCACGTACACAGGACACGCGATTTGAACATCGAAGTCGTCCGGGAAGTGTTGGCGGACCCCATGATGACGGGGTTCCTTGGCGCCGCGGTCCTGATGGCCGTCGAGAACGGCCACACGATCAAGGAGATCGCGAAGCAAGTTGTGATCGCGAATGGCAAGCTGCGTCGGTATACCGACCGGGCCCGGCAGCGTCGGGTGAACGATCCT
>ERZ869929.79-NODE-79-length-48457-cov-35.817280_pt1 | contig 48457 bp, 64 predicted proteins | sample MGYA00579312_ERZ869929 | MGnify/ENA primary metagenome ERZ869929 (study PRJEB32216, sample SAMN09231818) | wastewater metagenome | place: USA: Maryland | collected 2016-08-09 | study: EMG produced TPA metagenomics assembly of the PRJNA472060 data set (Reclaimed... | reverse complement strand
GTACTGTGGTGGCGAAATCAGTATCGACAGCGGATTTCACCAGATGGTCCAGGTTGTTTGCTTCGACGGCGTCCTGGACCTCTGATTGGACTTCGGTATCCCAGGCGGCATTCCACGGGATGGCAGATAAACCGCTGCCGGTCGCTCCAATGGCGTCCGTGACAGTCTTGATCGCAGCAATTTCCGTGTCCAAGAAATCATCGACAGTGTTGATTAGAGCCGGAATATCACCCGCCGTCTGCGCTGTGCCGTTCCCCGTCGGACCGACCTTGACTGTGTTCGCGTCAACCAATCCGTCCGCATCGATCACCGGCTTACGCCCTGGTGTCGCGGGATTGATCGCCTGAAGCATTCCCAGCGTCACGCCCTCGGGCAACAGCACGGCATATGTGGTCGTGTTGTCTGGTGTCGTCTCCCAATTCGGCGATACGGTGAATGCACCTGTGGACGTGTTGTAGGCCGCGATTTTGCGGGCCTGGTTGTTCGCTCCGCCCGTTCCACCGCCGCCAGTTCCTCCCGTGGTCTTGATGAAGCAGCCCGTGACATCATAGGCGAGAATCGTGCCGAGTGTGCCACCGCCTGCAGAGCCAGCGGACAGAGTTCCGGTTCCGACCGATGCGAGGGCCATGATCGGTATCACGCGGGTTGCGTCGTCACAGTTACCAGACCGTGAGCGGATGGCGAGTACGCTGTTGTTCGTTTCGGCTCCGGTCAGCGTCAGATAGCCGACGCCTGCGCTTCCGCCTGTGGTGATTTCCTCGGCGCAGTCCGCGAATGATGCACCGCCGTCAACGCTGTATTCCGTGTCTGATGATGTCGGGTCGGTCGGTACGCCGGCCGCCGTTTCAAAGCCCAGCACAAGCGAGAATCTCGCACCGCAGATGCAATACGGCAGTGCAGCATGCGTGATCGAGTTAGCCATTAGTGCAGCACTCCAGGCAAAGCCCTGTTGTAGTACATTCCCGGTCGCTTCTTGGTCCCGCCGCCAGACGATCCCACGCCGTCAATATACGGGATAATCAGCGGAGTGCGAGTGGTCGTCTGCGTAATTGCCCCAGTATCGTTTTCGCGGGTTCCGTGCGTCGCATTCGCTCCCCACCATCCCGCCATAAGTCCGGTGTTAGCGAAGTCCAGATGGTAAATGGTCATGTTTTGCGCCGTTGCTGATCTCACTCCAAGGCCCAGCGCGCCGCCAGCCGCTAACTCAACGTGATTATCGGACGAGAACGGCAGCGTATTCGACTGTGCCGACGTGATGAATGCAATGTCGCGGTCAAATGTCTGCGAAAACACCTGCGTCGGAGACGCTAGTGTGCCCGTGTAAGCAGACACGCGAACGTCTGGTCGTGAATTTGCTCCGTTAAAAAACGCGACGCCAGAGATTCGCACCGATACCGGGTACGGATTCACGAACCACAATACAATCTCGTCGGGATTTGACGAACTGGCAAACGCTGTACTGCCAGTCGTGCACGCCGGCAAAACGCCTTCGATAGGCACGTACGCTGATCCGCCAACTGAGAAACACGTTCCCAAACCAACTCGCGTCTGCGCTCCGCCATCTGTGACCGTGACGTGAAATGGGAATTGATTGCCCGTGAATAGTCCACTCGCCGAGTATGCTGACCGCACCGAGCAGGACGTACCGGATTTGAAAATGAGCCTGAGAGCGTAGATTCCCGCAGATAATGAACTTTGACCGATGCCAGAAATCTCAACAGTCGTGTTCGCGGTCATTGCCGACGAGTCGACCGCCGAGCCAATGGCGGACCCTGTATCGACGGGGGTCGTGGTGCCGTCCGTTGCGTCCGTGTTGAAAAGCTGGGCCGTTACAACGGGCGAAGCGCTCGCAGCAGTACAAATAAACGCGCATTTCGTCAAATCGCCACCCGGCCAATAGAACACCCACGCCAGCCAATCATTGGTCGTGTTCATCGCGAACGCACTGGAAGAACCGCCGACGTACGTAATCGGCGGAAACAGCGGGTGTGGCGGGACTGTGGTAATCGTCACGGATACTACTCCACGGCCGCAATCAGGACCTGAATTTCATCCCACGTTTTACCAGCGGCCAATGCCCCAGGAATCACATTGCCGGTGACGTAGTCGCACTTCTCGCGAGTGCTCATCTCGTCCAGTGCGTCGCTGACTTCGTCAACGGTCGGGAGAAACATCAACCCATGTTGCTCCCACAGCTTTCGCGGAGAATACCCGACCAGCAGCATGCCCGCTAGGATCGCTTGCTGTGCTGACGTGGTCGACGGATGAGCCTGATTCGCCTGAATCTGATAGCGGATGTCAGCCCGCGAGCAGTCCACGCCGCCCGACGTGCCACCGCCAGCAATCAGAAATCCTTCAAGCGTATGTCCGCCAATCGGAAGCGAGTCGATATGCTCTCGTAGGCCGATCAGGATCGACACGTCAACGCCTTTCGCAGCCAACGCACCGCCGATTCCAGACATGGAGTAGCTGGTATTGTCCATGACCGGCGTCCCAGCACCATCGAACGCGGCGACGATTTGGGCCGGGGTTCCGGTCAGCCCAGCGGCTTGCATCGCGGCAATCAGTTGGCTCATGACATTCGCTCCAATGTAAGAAAAACCCCGCCACTTGCATCATGCGTGCTGTGTTTACTTCAGCCGGCGGGGCCACGCCAGGACGTGTTTCGTGTTTAATTCCACTCCGGTCGACCAATCTCGCCGCCGTTGATCCAGATACGCATCAACCGCGTAACTTTACACATTTCCAAGTCGGATTCCACCTCGCCGAATCGACTCTTGAGCAAAACGCGGCACCACAATTCCGAATCATACACCCAATACCGATACGGTAGCCCTTCTTGCATCTCTGGATTCAGCTTGACCCCCAATCGGATCATCGCGTCGTGCAGGTTAGTCAAGTCGCAGTCCCTGCTCATGATTCACCTGTTCGGGTTGAGCTTCATCCGCATTCTTTTTGAGTCTTCTCGCACGTTTGGATTCTCCGCCTTCCAGTTTGGTTTCAGCGGACCGGCCCCATCGGGATCATGACCAATCGTAAAATGATGCAGCCGGCAGAGTGTGACAAAGTTCGTGGGGTCGAGTTCTTTTTCGGGATGCAGATGAAACGGCTCGACATGATGCACATTGAGATGATCGACAGTACCGCACGCCTCGCACACAGGATGTTTTCGCAGATGTTCCGCACGTACTGCGGGCCAATGCGGAGAGCGAGGGGTCGACGATACCGCATGCACATCGTAATCGTAACCATCGTCGGCGGAGAGCGTCTCAGCGTTCTCAATTCCGAGGTAACAATCAATCATCTTCGGAAGCTCGAATAGCACACGATCCGCCGTGACGGTGATCGCTTTGCACTCCTGATCCCATCCAGAGGCATGGACCGTGATATTCGGCGAGAATTCGTAACGACCGTCAGACCATTTCCCGGTGCAATTCGCGGGAATGGTTACCGATACGCCGTCGCTGATTTGCTCGGCGTACTCAGAATCTTTCCGCTCATAGACTCCAGCCTTGCCGACTCGCAGCATGTTCTGCGTGAGCAGACTGCGGGCTATGGTGCCGATTTTCACCGGACCGAACAGCCCGCCAGTCGACGGTGGCAGGATGGCAGTTGCCGCGATGAATTCGCTGGCGAGGGCTTGCTTTCCTGGATAGGCTTCGTGGCGTTTCAACTGGTTGCCGTCGACCATCAGAACGAACGTCGGAATCTGAGTGATCTTGTGCTGCGAAACCAATTCGGGGAATGCGTCAATGTCGCGGTAGAGAAAGTGTGACGATTCGTCGGAGTAGGAGAATGTCCATCCGACCGGCTGGAGATACGGCACATAATCCCGCTTCGCCTGCTCGCAGGGAACGCATGTTTTGCTCGTGAAAACCAGCCACTGTACTCGTCGAGACACCCGATCATTGGGCATCGCTGTGGCTGCCGTCAGTGCCTCATGGTCGATGCTGATTGATGGCGGTGCCGTGGTTGCGCATGATCCGGTACCTGTGCAATTACAGTCTGTCTTGCCGCATTTCGCGGGACACTGGCAACCGCTCGACGAATCATCGCTCGGTCGGTACTGCGGGTCGACCGGCGTCGTGCTGGGCATCTCCTGAGGCACGGCCTGAGTGTATTTATAATCCGGTAGCCGCTCGGTCACCCGGAGACGTAACTCACTCGCCGCGAAGCCAGCCGTGATTGCCGCCAGAATAATGATCGGTCGCATGGTCGCTCCGTTAATTCGCGGCCAGAATCGCAAAGGCTTCTTCCGGGTAATGCGGCCCGCCCTCGCGGACTAGGCCGCATCCCGGACCGCAATTCGTGCCATCGGTGTATCCATCGCCCCACGAATTCACGTACTGCGAGTGCAGCACTCCATTGACGTATAGCAACTTCACACCGCCATAAATCGCGTGCCCCCAGTCGTGATACACGCCCCAGCAGGTCGGGATATTGAGCAGGGCACACGTGACGATTTCGTCCCACGCTTTTGCGTCGACATCGTATCCCCGCACCTTGTGTGACCGTGCGTTGTCAATCGCTTCCGGCGTCAACTTTCGCCGGTCGTCTGTCAGTTCCGGGATGAATACCTCTTCGGCGATACCGTGATGCTGAGCATGTCGCAACGGATCGAGGATCGGCATCCCGCGACCGCTGTTCCAGTTCGTGATCGGTCCGGCAATAGATGACGGCGACAACTTCACGTATGGCTTGCCGCTGGCGACGATAGCGACCTCTGCGGCACCAGTCACGGAAAACGAGTGGCACCAACTGTAATTCCGCTGGTTTTTCCGCTGCATTCCGGCGGCCTGCATCAAATCCCAGAGCCAGCTTTTTTCCTCGGTCTTTGCAGCGATGCGGTCCTTCCATTCATCGCGAGGGACCAGCTTGAACGCCGCTTGAGCAGCCATACGCGGTGCCCATGACACCGTGCCAAGCGGGTAGCTCGCCCAGTCACGCGGACGCAGCCCCTTGCCATATTGCGATTCATCGAATCCGCTCATCGACTGAGCCTCTCGATCACGGAGACGAGTTCTGCCGTTGACGCCGGTGGATCACCTGATGCACCGCGTTTCCCGTCGGACCGACAGACGTAGATTGCCGGATACCGCACGGGCGGATTGTCGCGGATCAGTTCGACCCACGGAGACTGTTTCGCGGCATCATCAATGACCCCGATGACCGCGAATTGCTCGATATTGGAGTGCCTTCGCGACTTCTCTGCGAACCACGAATCAACCATAGTCTGCGGGAGATACGACCGATACGCTTGATCGGCCTCAAGGACGAGTACGCAGACTTTCGACGGACCAGACGGCCACAAGCCGGACTGCTGACTGCCTCCATTCGACAGCAACAATCCGGCGAGGATCAGCACCAGAGGCATGAGATTCTTACGCTGCATTCTTAATGCCCCGCGAGAAGTGAAGCACAATTGGATCGCCTTCGGCCATCTCAATGGTTGCGTCAATATTCACTTTTTTCGGGATGCCGGTCAACAGCCGGACAAACGATTCGATGTTCGGCACGGGCGGGATATTGATCAATCCATTCTTGTTGCCGCCCATCCCTTGGATCAGCTTTTGGATGATCGGTTCCAGCGAGTCGGGGATAAGGCCCTTGAGCTTTTCAATGTCAATTTTGCCGACTTCTTCCCCGGTGATTGGCGATGGAGTCGGACTGACTTTTCCCTGCCGATACTGCTGCCAGAGCATCCAGCCGACGCCGCCAAAAATAAATAGTTTGTCGATGGGGATCAATTGCGTGATCAGCGTCCACGGATCGAAATTCACCTTGACGGAATCTCCTGCCGCCGTGGTGCCGGTCATCTCAGCCGCTAACGCAGGCGAGCCAATCAGGCAGGCCAGAATGAGAATCGCTAACAGACTCGTGCGCATGTGATTTCCTTTTGTGGTGGAACTCCGATTCGGCTATTCCGTGTCGGCAGCGTCTTTGATCGCCTGCTTTGCTTTTTTCGCCTTGTCCGTCGCTACGGCGAACACGAGGTGAATGATCAGATTTCCGCACACAGCCACCAAGGCCGATACGCTCAGCGCTGATATCGGATGGACGGGCATAATCGGCCACCAATGGAATGACAGAGGAGTCAGCACGATTCCGCCGGCCAGGGCGCACAAATACTCGGCAGCCATCTGCTGCATCTTGCGGGCTTGGTCTTCAAGTCGCGGCGGGAACAGCACGATTTTGATATACGCCCCAGCCGCCGACCCCAGCAGGGCGAAAAACATAAACTTACTCGACATCATCTGGTCGAGGTCCGCTGTCGAGGAAAGTCCGGCGCGTGGGGTTGCGTCGAAATCTTGGACCAGCAGCAACGCACCGCCGATGACCGCGTGCAGTAAAAATCCCATCATGCCGAGAGATTCCATCGAAAAAGAATTGATCCTGTCTCTTGCCCAGACCGACACGGATCACCCCCTTTCGGCACGTTGGAGATAAACACAAAAAGCCAGTTAGCACGTATCATGCTGACTGACTGGCTGCTCGTCAATAGCGGATGATCTCGACCGCATTCACCGTCCTTGCAGGTCTGGTAACGCGGGGCGTTCGACATCGGACTTTGCCGCACTCTCACTCTGTCCCAGTAACGCATTCAATTCCGCCCGCATTTTTTCGCGGACAGCCTTGTATCCCGCCGCGATGATGTCAGCCTGGACATTTTCGTGAAGGTTTCTGCCGCCGTTATACCGGCGGATTTTATCGAGCCGCGACAGTTTGTATTTATCCAGTTCGTCAAGCTGCCCCGCCAGATACGTGGCACGTTCGGCACGGGATTTCAGTTCTTCGAGAGTCATATCAGTTCCTTTCGTTAATCACAATGCCCAGCACCCGGCAGAGGGAGCGGACTTGGCCACGGGTTGCGTATTCTGTGACATCCATGTCACCTGCCCTTAAAACGAAATGAACGGGAGGATTCGACCAGAAATGCCCATTGATCGCGTTTTCGTAATCACCATTATTGATTCCGAAAATGAAGTGATCCCCCTCATGGAATCCGATGCTGATCAGCCAGTCCTTTGTTACCGGTGTCGGATCATGTTCGGCGAGGTAGGCACGTGCGACATTTTCCAGGTCCGCCCGTGCGGTCAGTTGTTCCAGGGTCATTGGTCGCCTCTCAGTTCTTTAATTGCAGCTTGGGCGTGCATCAGGATTAGTTCAAGCTGTGCAATGTTCTTCGCTTCGTACAGTTTGATGATGATCTCCGATGCGATGCACCGCATCTGATTCTGCTCATCAAGCAACTGCGACTGCCTCGCAATAAGCGGCCATTGGTCTGCCGGGTCAGTCATCTCACCCTCACAATCTTCCGTCCGTTCCACTTGCCCATGACGACGCTACGCTGCGTCTCCGGGAAATCATCCTCGGTAAACAACTCACGCAGTTTCCGCATCGCCCGTGCTTCCGATTCGCTGATCGACTGGGGCACGGCACCGAGGATATCGGCAATCTCCTGCTGCGTGCGGACGGCGTGTTCGTTGCGTTTGGTCATTGCGGAACCTCTCGTTTCACCGGCACCAAGTAGTATTCCACCCCATCCACCGTGATCTTGTCGCGAGTTGCTCCAGGTTCTTTCGCCGGCTCCAATTGCGTCCGCACATCCACGCCCGTGATCCGCAAAAACTTTTCCGCGTCGAAGTTCGGCAGTCTGGTGAAGCGATCCTTCGTCTCCTGATCCATTTTCGCCCATACCAGCGGGAACGCTTCGTTGATCGGCAGCACGCGCCCTTTGAGGTACCCGCCGACGTGGTCGCAGTTGTGATTACTCGCGACTTCTTCCGGCGTCATTTTGTTTCGCGGAATCCATTCGCAGCCGATCGGAAGGTCCACCCACGGAATCGCGTCGCTGGCTTCTTCGCGAGTCAGATTGCACGGCATATCGAAAAACATAACGGGGCCATCGTTTTCACAGAAGAATCCGGTGTTCCAGTGGCCGGTGTTCCAGTGGCCGGTGTTCCTGTCGCCGGTGTTCCAGTTGCCGGTGTTCCTGTTGCCGGTGTTCCAGTGGCCGGTGTTCCTGTGGCCGGTGTTCCTGTGGCCGGTGTTCCTGTGGCCGGTGTTCCAGTCGCTCATAACAAGTCCTTCTTAGAGTTGAAAACTAAAGTGAATCGCGAGCACACACGGCCGCCATTTCACTTGTTCGCGATTCGAATCATTTGCATAAACAACCGTCGCACCTGCTTGACAATCATTCGCTCCGTGGCCTCCTCTGAGGCGACGACGTTCACGAGGAATGCGTCACCCGCCGCTCTCACGTCCGCGTTATTCTTCCCACTCCTGAACGACAAGGCTGGCTAACTTTTCGATCACCTGCGATCTGAATTTCCTGCTGCTGGTCAGTCGCTTTTTCATGCGGTCTTTCCAGTCAGACATTCGCTGTTCAATGATTCGCTCTACTGCGACATCCTTGATGGCTTCCGATTGCAGCAGTTCCCACACGGCGCGAAACATATGCCGATACAGCTTATGCTCTCGCGGAATATCGCGTCCTGCTCCGCCGTCGATGTCGGTCAGCCACGCTTTCCACGCGGTTCGGAGTGTCTCGCCGAAAACAGATTCGGCGGCTTCACGTTCTTTGTTGGTCATGATTGTCGTTGCCTTTCGATCACTCGCCTCACCGCGTCCCGCTTCACACCGAACATCGCCGCCACGTCCGCACACCACTCCTCGATCAGTACCGGACGGGGCGGGTTATTACGCCAACTCTCGGTCCTTCTTGCTCCATTTTTTGCCGTCGTTCCACTTACGACCGTGCGTTGCCAGCCAGCGGAGAACGATCCGCTCGTCTTCTCCGGCTCCCTGTAATTCTTCAACCGTGACGTTATGTTTCTTAGCGATTTCGATAGCTCTGTTGAGAACGTCATGCGGGTCGCCGTCTTCAATCTCAGGAGACATCCGCAAGACGAGATCAGGCACGCCAAATGCGCGGCACCGAACCGTCTGCTTTCGTCGGTCAAAGAATTCGACAAGGAACATCGCCTCATGCTGAAAGTTCATGAGGTTTGTTTCCGGTCCGGTTACTAGGAATGAAATCCAGTCGATCATCTCGCGTGCCTTTCTAATCCACATCAACCCGCGTCTGCGATTCCACTTCCCATAAATGTCGCAGCGTATCACTCGGAGTTGCGCCGCTGTTGTCTTCCTCGAATTGCTTCCCGGAGAAAAAGAACGCCGCGACTTCCGCTAACTCTTCATCCGTTGCTGCACGCCCATAACGATTGACAGCACCGCCTCGGGACGAATGTGAAACGCTCACATGCAATGCTGGCGAGTAATCGTCGTTGCATGGCTCCACGGCGGAGAGAATTTTCAAATAACCATCGTGGACACGAGCTACATGTTGCTTCGTTCCTGGCATCAAGAATGGTGGCATTGTCGTTGGTGGCAGTTCAATAATTTTCATTCCCGTCAGCGGGATCGTGCCGAATCCATTGCAGTGCGGGCAGGTATGGCGGTCGGTCATCGTCGGTATTCCTTTTCCATCACATCTCCGATCTTCACTACGAGTCCGCACGGCAACCATGGCGCGTCCGGGTCCGGTTCTTCCGGCGTGTCGTAGTTGCTGCAACCGTTGCTGCCGACTGCTATGCGGATTTCTCCGAACACGGCGTTCATGGCTTCGACTCGTTCCCGGAGATACTCAATCTCGCTCGCCGCGTCACGCATGCAGGTCGATGCGTACCGGCTGTGCTTCTCCAGATCGGCGTATTCTCGGAGAGTCCCGCAGATGTCCATTCGGTCGCTGCCTTCTCCAAGGTTTGCAAGGTTACTCATTGCTCATCCTTCGATTTCACTTCCACAAATCGACTCGGCGACCAGTCGCAGACTTCGTTCTGAAGATTGACGTTGATTAGCTTCTTGCAGACATCGACCCAGGCGCACAAGCCGCACGTCTTGCCAATCGGAAGGCTCATCGCGTCTCTGTCTGACGATGGGCTTCGTAACCACGGTTTGCGCTCACTCATTCCGGTATCTCCCTCGTTGGACGGAAATCGGGGATCGGTCCATACACGCGAACCGTGCAGAATGGTGCGCCTCGGTCAAGGTCCGCTTGCATCAGATGCAACGCGGCGTCTTGGAGTTTCTCAATTCCACCAGCCTTACCGCCGATGCAGACCCACATCCCCGGTTGGTTCGGACGATCCATCCATTGTGGTTGCTCGCCGACTTCAGCACGCAGGGATTGGTAGTTCGCGTCCACCGCCTCTTGGATCACTTGGCAGGTATCGAACACCTGCTCCTCGTGGAACGGCTTGAATGGAAACCGCGTTGTCAGTTCCTCAGCCGCCTTGATCACAGCAGGGGAGAAGATTGGTTTGTCGCTCATTCCGTCACCGTCCTTCCCACAATCGAGGTTGCCCCGCAGTCGCAGCGTTCATCGTCGAACGGCACGCCGACGCCGTTGTAGGCGGAACAGTGGATTGAATGTTTCGTTCCCATGTTCCGAAGCTCCTGAATTGTCGATTGAATCGCATCAAATAGGACGTGCCGGCACTTCTCGCAAACGTCCATGTTCCACACGCCGCCGTTTATTCCGTCACGCGGGAATGTCAGCTTGAACACCGATGGGCGACTCTCCCAATGCAGAACCGCAATGCTCGGTACGGTGACGCCGCAACAGTCGCATGTGATGCCGTCGAGTTTCATCGCTCAATCCTCCCCGCCGCTTCCTTCAGTTCGTCCCGCCACTCCAACGTATCCGCGTTCGGATCGCAGGCGTTCTCGATGCACGTCTGGCCGGCCCAGTAGACCCGCTGCCAGATCGGGCCGACGGTCTCCCATTCGTTCGCGAGCCATTGATGTACGTCATCGACACCCTTGCGTCCGTTCGGCATTTCACCGTCCTCGATGATCGACTCCAGCCCCTGCATGAACGCGAGGAACGCGGCACACTCGGCGGCGGTGGGTTTGGCTTGCTTCATGTGATTGCCTTTCGTGTTATCGCGGTTCAATCGGCGTCTTCTCGAATCCGTAAGCCCATCACCCAACCATCGGGAATTTCGTCCGCCACACGCGGAGCGATTCGATCAGCTTCGACACCTTACCCTCGCCGAACCCCTTGATGTTTTGGTGCCAATAGGCGTCGTCGCGCATTCGCTGCTCAAGGTGCCCGACCGTGAAAATGTCGTGTTGCTCCAGGATTGTGATTTCCTTGTCCGTCATCCCGAACGGCAACTCACGGTCTTTGGCCGCTTGCCACTCGTCTTGACCGGCAAGAGCGATCATCGGTTTCTGGCCGAGTTGCGTGATTGCCGTGGCGGCGTGCGGGTCGCCGCTGCTGCCGACGCTGGCCGTCACCGTGAGGTTGCCGGTGTTCAGCTCGCCGTTGTTGATTTTGGCTGCGACCGTTTCCATGACAGGCTTGACTGAACCGCCCACTCCCGGCCCATCAAACGGCAGCCGTTTTTGCCCGTTGTCTCTGTCGGCGATCAACGCCCGCAGATCGTCCACGTAGCCGTCGTATTCTTCGCGGACGAGTTTCAGATTGGCCTTTGCTCTCTCGACCGATGATTCACCAGCCAGCACCGCCGACGCCGACTGTTCGACCAGCTTGGATAAATCCGAAATCTCGCCATCGAATTCGCAGCGTGTCGCCAGTTCGTTTCGGAGTTCGGCGAGTTGTTTTTGCAGGGATTCGACGGTTGGCGGTTCATCCGGCACCGCAACTGCCGATTCCTCACCCAAGCCCGGCGAGAGTTCGCCCGCCGTCGTTTCCGCTGCCGGATTTGTTTCCGGCGGGTTTACTTCCGCCTGCCCGTTGCTTTCCGCTGCCGGCAGGTTTTCCGCCGCTGGGGTTTCCTCCACGGGAATCTCCAGGTCCGCCAACGCCAAGTTGATCGACATTTTTCACCAGCCTTTCGTTTTTAAGTTTTTCTTTTTCGGCCTCGCGGGCGATTGCCCCGGCCCATTTTCGTTCCCACTCAACAAGCTCAAACAACGGCCGTTCGCCGCACACCACCGGCGGCCGGTATCCCGCTGGTGATCGAACCGGCCATCGTTCGATATTGGACGCCCACTCGCCCAGCACGCCCAGACTCACCGCCTCGACGGCAATGTCGCAAAGCACACGGCGAGCGGCGTCTAAATCTTCGCCGCCGAGTTTCCCCGCCCGGCGAAAAGATTCCACCTGCCCGACCATCCAGCCAAAATAAAGCTGGTCCAGCGGCCGATAGACGCCTTCCGGTGGCCAGCCGGGGATTTTCCCAGCAACCTCGATGTCGCCGGCCGCCCAGATCGATCCCGGCGGCCGGACAACCCAATCCAGCCGTGGCGAGACGCACATCAGCGCCAACGGGGAATCCGGGTCAACCAGCCCACACGCCCCGGCAGTCCCGCCGGCCAGGCCCACACCCCCGCCGAGGATGCCGGCCCCCAGGATGCTGGCCCCACCCCCCAACACCCCCCGCGACTCTGCCGCTAAAGGTTCCATGGTGCCGCCCGCGGCGGTGTTGCCGTTGTTTGTTCCTGCCACAACCAGAGGCCCGTCGAAGTCTTCGGAGTGCTGCTGCCATTTGGAATCCCGAATGACAAGTATCCCCACCGACTCCCCAGGTGAACAAACAAGGCAAGTCAACGCCCCGGCCGGAGTCAGCCGGAACGCCTCACCGCCACAGCGGGCACACCGCTTGGCGGGTTGGTTGAGGTAGCGAGAGAGGAGATTAGACATAAAACACTTCAAACTAAACTTGGACACTGGACACAGACTGGACACTAAAATGGACATACTTAAACACATACTACACACACACTTACACATTCAAATTCCATTATTCCATTCTATTCTTATTAGAGAGCAACCGTATGAGCTTGAATGAGAACGAGAGAGAGGAGAGAGAGAATAAAAATGATGTATATATATGTCTGTTTCGTGAAAACCTTGGACTTTTGGACACAAGACAGTTAAGTTGTTTGCTTTCATTATGTTGCGTCAATTCTAATTTGGGTATTTTGATGGACAGTGTCCAAGCGATTTTGGACACAGCTAGTTTTCAGTCTTCCTGGATTACCAATCTCATCGGGATTACCACTCCCCACGGCCTCCCGCCGGAAAGTTTCTTTTTGCACTTCTCCGCGCCGGGAAGTCGCTTCAAAATCTCGTCGATGTTCTGATTTTCCCAGGTCGTTCCCTTCAGGAGATAGCGACAGGCGGCTTTGTGGGCGACGAAAAACCACTCCTCGTCCCGATTGTTGTGAGTCACAATCCCCACGCCGAACCGCTCAAGACTTCGTTCTTTGAGCGGGTCCATTTTCCTTGATCCAGGATCGATGATTTCCCCGACCGTCGCCCGTGCCCCACGGTCGAGCACAACCTCTGATTCAATAATGTCTTGTAGCAATTGGGTTGCGTCGTTGGCGGTTTCTGTCTGCTCAACCGTCTTCAGCATTCGCTCAAGCACCTCGGACGCCGGGCCGACTTCCGTCTCTCCCATCGCCGCGGCGTAGCACGCGGCCGGCACGGCGTAACCCTCTATAATGCGAGTGTCGACGCCAGGCACAGATAGCACCCGCAAGGCTGACGCCGTCTCGCGGGCTGCCAGAGCGAACGTCAGAGCCACCGCCAGCAGCCGTTGTCCCAGGTGATGCAGGTCGGCTTCGGAAGGTAGATTGAGCTTTCCCATGTCCTTCGTCGGCGGCTTTACCAATTCCTGCCGAATGAACCGGTTTTTATCCGGCTCCCGACGTAACCCGGATTCGATTCCCGCCGTCCAGGCGATATGCCGCAGCGTGAATTCAATCCCTTTGTGGCCAGTGGTGCCACGTAGAACCCGGTCGCCGCGCGACGATGCCCGAAGCATTTCCAGGATTTCATTCCGGTGCCGGCCGGATTCAAACTCATCCAGCAGCATCACCGCGGCGGATTTCGAGACAGCTTGGCGGATTCCCGCCGCCGTGCTACCGCTGCTGGTGATGGCCAGTGAGCCAAATAATCCTTCCAGGGCTTTGAAAAGGAACGTCTTGCCGGAGTTGCTCGGCCCGGTGATGCTCACCTGCGGTCGCCACGCCCACAACGCCTGGACCCACGTCGCGAGAACTAACCCCGACAAAACCTTCGGCGTCTGCCCCTGGTGAACCCATCGCCAGCGAGAGAACAGTTCTTCGAGTTCAGAAACCGCTTTCGCTGCCGCCGCCGCATCGCAATTCAGAACCAGATCATTCAATTCATCGAACGAATACCAAGCCGTCGGAGTGCTGATATCCAGCAGCCGCCCGCCGTACCGGGGTTTCGTCACCCGCGTCAGGCCGGGCTGGCCGTTCCGCACGGCGGCTTCCCCGGCCCCGACCAGCACAATCGCCGAGGTTTGCTCCCCGGTTTCGTCCAGGCCCGGCCAGCAGCCCACCCCTGATTCGTTTTCTTCGATCCGCCGATACCCGGCCAGCAGCGCAATAGCTTCTTTCACGTCGGCAAACGAGAATTGCCCGTCGATGGCCTCGGTTGATTGGTGGACTTTCGACTTCACCTGCGGGCCGCAAATCTGCACCAGCCGGTGATAAGAGAGTTTCCCGATGTCCTGAATCACGTCGGTTTTACGGTGGAACTCACTGAAAACCTTGATCTTTCCGCCTTCGATTTCCCCGAGTACATCCAGGCCGATGGCCGCGACGGTCTGATTCTCGAAAAACGTGATCTCTTGGCCGGCGGATGTTGGCTTTTCGTTGGGGTTTTGGGTGGCCGCGGCAGCTTCAGGCCCATCCCCGGCGATCGGCACCGTAGTCGACGGGCCTTTGGGCCGAATGATCTCCCCGACTTCCGCGAGCTTCCTCAGATCGGCCAGTGTGTTCCCGGCGGCGAGATAATCCCTCAGATCCTTCCCGTGGTTCTCAGTGATCTCAAACGGCAGACGGACAAAGATCACCTTAGCGGCGACGTCGGCGATGGCTTCGGCCCGCCGGCGACATCCAACCTGCCCCGGCTGATCGCAGTCGGGAACGACGATGACAGTTTTACCCGCGAACATGGCGACGGAAATAGAATCTTGGCGCTCCATCGCCCCGGCGGAATTGCAGACGACGGATGTTTTTTCGATAAGATCAGGCGACTGATCTAAGGTTGCCGTCACCAGCCCCAGCATGTCGGACGGGCCTTCTGTCACCCACACTTCCGACGCAGCCGCCAAAATCGAAATCCCATGCCGGCCCATCCAACCGGCCCTTGATCCGCCGGCGGTTTTCATTTTCACCTGTTTCGGCGGGATGCCTTTGCCAGCGAAAACATTCAGCATCTGGCCGGTGATGTTCCAGGAGACCCATCCCACGGGGTCATCGGCAACGCCGAACTCCCCAAACACCGGTAGGGAGACGACCGTTTCGCGTTTTGATTCGGTGGCAATCCGCCCGCCGCAAATCTTCACGGCGGCCTCTGAAATCGTCGGCCTGGATTCTCCGTTGACGACGACGTTCTTTTTATAGCACCACGAATTGACCAGGGCGGGGTTGTAATCCCGGAATTCCAGGGAGTCGGTTGGGGTTCGTGGCGGTTTGCTGGTTGGCAACTTGACACCAGCGACATCGGCGAAATGGGCACGGGCATCCTGCCAGGTCGGGAACCGGCCGACATGCACCGCGAAGTTGAACAGGTTGAGATTGATCCCGTCGCCGACGAATTCCTTGTAGCGGCCCCGCTCGGGATGCCCGCCCGTGATGTTGATGCCCGCCGATGGCGAGTTGTCCGTGAACCCATAGGCCCGGCATTCGAGCCAGCCGTTGGCGTTGGGTTCGCCGCCGGTGATGTCGACGCCCAGCCAGGCGAATGCCGCCCGCAAGTCGAGGCGGTCGAGAATATCGCGGGTGGCCTGCTGCCAGGCTTCGGGGGATTTGTGTTTCGCCATCCGTTGTAAACCTGAATCTTTCAGTGTCCGTCGTGGCGGCGTGCCTGCCGGTTGCTGCGCGTTGTTCTGTTAAAACCTGCGAGACTTCGCTTTGTCCCCTGCTTCCTTAATTTTCAGTGAATACGGATCAAGCAACTGAGAACAGGTAGGGCACTCAACCTCATGCGGAACACATTGGCAATCACAGAAAACATGCAGGGCTTGGCAGTCATCGCAGAAAACCAGACCAGTCCATGCAGTCAGATTGAACGGGTTAACGATGTTTTTTTGTTTTGGGTGAGTCTCGATGCCGCAAAGAAATACAGCCCCGCGAGTCTCTTGAAGGGATACGTCTCGCAATTTGCAAATTTCTAAGTCTGTCGGATGTGTCGGCTTAACCTCCATATAAACCCCATCGCTGGCGGTCATCCTTTCCTCTGGTTCACCGGGATACAGCGGCCACCACGCCGGCCTGGATTTTGGCAGAAGGAAATCGGGCAAATAATTGCCGACTGTTGTTTCAAATGCGTTGAACTCGTAAAGCCACTCGACTTGAAGTGAATCAAAAAACACCGCCCACCTAGCTTCAAGCCGGCTTCTAAATCTGTATCCGTGGTATTCAGTTTCAATTGCCTTGATCGTGTTCACGTCGCCTCCAAAACATCTCCAACATCCGAAACACCAAATTCTCCGCGTGCTGTCGCCCCGCGCACGTAAACCAATGCACGTTGGGGTAACGCTGGGACCAACTCAGGATCGTGCGGCTGACAACCTTGGGCGGCAGCCGCGAGTATCCTGGGGGGTCTTGAAAAATTTCCGTCCACTCGGCTTCGATCACCACGGCGGCGACTTTGCATTGGCCGATGCGGGCGATCTCCGCTTCAAAATCATCACGTCGGCCGCCCAGCGTGCCGAACAAATCTTCCTTGCTTTTTCGCTCAACTTGAATCTCTTCTTCCAGGCCGTCGATGGAATAATCCGCAAGCCCCTTCACAAACGATTTGCCTTTGTGCGGCAATTCAATCGTTCGCTTTGCCATTAAGTACAGCGGCTTGCGGACAACATCGACGATGATCGGGAGTTCGCCTTCGGATTTGTCCGTGACCATGCCGGTGAATCGATATGGGATACCTTCGTTTGTGCAGGCGACGATTTTGAACGGACAGTGGTAGAGTTTCCGCGCGGGTTCGGCGGTGTCCAGGAGAACGAAATCGTCAACATCGCAGGTTTCGTCGGCGAGTAAATCGAACGGGTTCATACCGTTGCCCCCGCTGCCACTGACTCGAAAATCCCCTGGAACACTTCGTAGGGAACGGTGATCGGTTTCGGTGGCGGCGCGGGCGGATTCCGCAACTCCTCAATCCTCTCCACTAGAAACGTCATCCGCCTTAACCCATCCTTCTGGCACATCTGCTGCGCGAGTCGCTGCGGGCCGATGGTGACGCACAGTTTTTTCGCCCGGCTGATCCCCGTAAACAGCCAGTTCCGCGTGCAGAGACGTTGCGCCCCGGCGTAGTCGTCGATCAGGATGACGGCGATGGGGAATTCGCTGCCCTGCGATTTATGAGTTGAAATCGCATACGCCAGATCCCAGGTCGAACCAGTTCCGGTGTCGTCGTCGTTGTCCTCGTCCGTCCGGTTCGGGCCGCGTTTGTCGTTCTCGTCCGTGCCGCTGGATTCGTCGGTCGCCTTGTCCGCCCCAATCCCACCGTGGAAGATCATCACCACGCGATCCGGGAATTGCAGCCGGCAGATCGTCCGCGTCGGTTCGACGATGATCGCTTCGCCGATTTCGCCGTTCGCAACGCTCACATTGCCGTCGTCGTCAGCCTCGGGATGATCCGGTTCGTAACTCTTGAACTTCCCGTTTTTTAAATTGATGATCTTGTCGCCACAGCGGAACGGATTCTTCCCAGCCCGCTCACCATCCGCGTTCAGCAACTGCTGCAACATCAGGTTGAGTGGCCTGCGACCCAGCTTCGATTTCTTATTCACGGCAACCAAAATCTGCACGTCCCAAACCGGATCGAACTTGCCACCGGCCCGGATGGTTTCGATGAATTGCGTCAGCCGCTCGATGGTTTCTTCCGGGTGAGACGTTTCGACATGCAGTAAGTTCTCGCCGTTCTCAAAGTCGATGCCCGTCGGCGACGGCACGAAACGTTGCTCGTCACGAATCGCCGCGCACGCCTTGACGATGCGGCCAGCGTTGCGGCGGATTTCCCGGAGTTCACCGCATGGGACGCCCGACTTAATTAAATCCTTCAGCGGCGAACCATGGCCGACGGGGGCCAGTTGATTTTCATCACCAAGAAACAGGAAGTGCCCGCCCGGCCCGCGGGCCGACAGCAGTGATGCCATGAGGTCGGTATCCAGCATCGAACTTTCGTCGATGAACACATACCGAAACGGCAGAGGGTTGCCGCTGCAATATCGGAACTGCCAGCCGCCGCCCTCTTGGGTTTCCACCTGCAACAATCGATGAATCGTTGTTGCGGCCAGGCTGATGCCGTTGGCGGAAAGCAGCTCGGTCAACCGCACGGCGGCCTTCCCGGTCGGGGCACATGCCGCGACTCCGTTCCCGCCGGTCTCTCGCATAATCTCCCGGATCACCGCCGCCGCCGTGAAGGTCTTGCCGGTGCCCGGTGCCCCGGTGAGCAACCCCACGACGCCGGCCAGCCCCTTCTGAAGTTCTCGGAATTGCTCGTCTCCCAGCCCCTGTTGAGCGAGAACGTCAACGTCCGGCCATTGCGGGGTTTCTTTGGATGCCCGAAACACCGCTTCGGCAACCCGCCCCTCGGCGTCCGCTTTCCTCTTCTCGGCAATCCACTGACAGCCGCTGTGGTCGCGGATGTCGAGCATCCGTGCCCGAATCGCCAACTCCGTGGCGTCATCCGGCCTCAACAATCCGCCACTGACAGAACGAGCAATCGCCCCTTGAGCCAGCGACAACGGGAACCATGTGTGCCCCTCGGAATCGCGGGCGATGGCGTGCCATGCGCAGAGGGCTTGGCGTTTGAGGCGGTCGGCCCGCAGTCCGAGTTCTAAATACATCTTGTCGGTTTTGAGAAACCCGCAGCCGCGAAATGCCATCAGGTAATGGGGGCAACGCCGGATAATCGCAGCGGCGTCCGATCCCCATTTCTTGATGACGTGGTCGACGGTTTTCTTTGGGAACCCGCGATGGGCGAGTAGGCCGAGAACTTCGGTTTTCGTGCGCTCGATGCCCTCGAATTGCGTTAAGAATGCTGCGGCTTCAATGGCAACATCAGCCTTCAGCCCCTTCACTTCGTCCGCACATCGCTCCGGGTTCGTTCTTAACGCGGCAATCGCGTTCGCCCCGTAGTTGTCCCACAAGCGGCGTGCAATGCCGGGGCCGATGCCGCGACACTGCTGAAGGTATTCGACAACGGCGTCCTCGCTGGCGGGTTGCTCCACCGTGAAGGCCGCGAAGACGAATTGCTTGCCGTATTTCGCATGGGTGAAGTCGTGGCCGTAGAAGCGATAAACCAAGCCGGGCCGGAGTTGCTTTTCGTCGGCTTCGCCTTTGATGGTCAGCGTGGCGCAACCGATGAAGTCACCCACATCGCCCGGTGCCATCACCTCCCCAATAATCACCCGCGACGTGTCGCCGCTGGCCGACGTGTTCTCAAACACGTTCCGCTCGCGGATGAATTCGGCGACAAGTTCGCGTTGTTGGGGCATCGACCTGCGTCCTAAATTTTGAAAACGGTTCTGGCGGAACGCTCCGCGAAGCACTCGGAAGGCTCGCGGCCCTCTTCCTTCCGCCGTTTCCTACTCCGCCAGAACCAAAACTCACCCGCAGAGTTGAACTGCGGTCGGCGTGCACGCCTATCCAGGCCGGGAGTGAGCTACAGCCGAACCGGACTAACTACGTGACGGCCGCGAAGGGGTTTGCGACGGGCGCGGGTGCTGTCGTTGTCGGCTTCGCACCATAGGCCGCCGCCGCCCCGTCCCGTCCGACGTCCCCCAACGGCCGACTCTGCCCGCCCATTGCCTGATTCAACATCCCCACATTGCGCGGGTGATTCGCGGCCTTGGGGTCGTCGATGGCCATCATGTCATCCAAATTATGGAACGACTTGCCATCCTTCTCCGTGACCTTGATCGTGCCGAACAACTGACGGCCCTCGGCGGCCTTCAGGTCAATCGGCACGTAGGCGTTGCCGCTGGCCTTCTGCCGGGCCATTGCGTCCCTGTCCGCGATTTTTACCGCGTAGCAGAACGTCAGCAGCTTCCAGGCCATCTTCGCGGACGCCGGAAACCATTCCGTGTGGGTCTTGCCGATGATGGTCTGGTCGGGGTGCATCAGCACTTCGAGCTTGACGACATGCTCGCCTTTGTCGCCGCCGTTCTCTTTGGCCTCTGTGACCATCAGATGCACGGGGCCGGCGGGGATTCGCTGGAACTGCCCGGCGGTTTCCGGGTTCTGGGTTTCGGTGAGGTCAACATTGATTGCCATTGCTCTTGATCCTTGAATCGAGAAACTTCTGAACCGCAAAACACTCGCCGGCCCCCCGACACCACGTCGGCGGAAATTCATGCACGGCGAGACTTGCATCCCAAACAGCTTGCGGCCCATGTAACGCGATCAGCGGTTGTAAATACACGGGCCATTCATCGTTTGGCGGGAACTCCCGGACCGGCGGGAGCGACTGGTAAAACTTGGCGACGAATTCGTTATTCGCAGCATCGCCTATCGCAGCCCCGGTCAGGCCGCTTGTGGGTTTGGGGCTTTGGCTTGCTCCTGCGCGGCAGCCGCCGCCTTGCGGAATGCGACGATCAGCGCCTCCGCTTTTTCGCTGGGCAGGTCCATCGGCCCGCAGCCCATGTTCTTCTTGCACTCGTCGGCAATCATTTGCGGCGTGTAGCCGATCAATTGACCGACGGTGGCAAGCTCTTGGAGTTGCTCGATGGTGGCTTTTCCGTTGTTGGTAGAGGCGGCGTGAGAGGCCGTCGGGTCGAACGGTGGTTGCTCGGTTGTTGGCTGGGACGTCGGCGATACATGAGTTGTCACCGCCGTTTGCCCGCTGGCCATCTCCCGCAACTGCTGCTGCCGGGCTGATTGCTGTTTGGCCCGCTCCTCTTCGGCGACCCGCTCGGCTTCAACTTCCTGGTTGGACCGCAAATCTTCGGGCCTCACGGCGTAATAACTCGGATCGACTGCCACGCCCTCTTCCAGCCATGCCCGCACCGGCTGGATAAACTCAGCCCCCGGTTTCACGCTGGTCAACCCGTCGACCGCCGGACACCGGGACTTCGTCACCTTCAGCGTGTGAGTCTCGTTGTCCATGTCGGCGACGATGTCGAATTCGTACTCCATCCCCTGCCGCTGGACCGGCTCCATGCCAACCTTTTTCGGCACCTGGATAATTGCCCCGGTTTTGCTGTTGGTTTGCTCCTCAAGCACGTAGGCGACTTTGGTCCGCATGGTGGCAATGACGTGGGCGGGACTTCGGAGAATCGCCTCGATCATCGCGTTGTGCATCGGCGTGATGTCCTTCCACGCCGTGAAGGAGTTGCCGCCCTTCTTATCTTTCAACTCCAACGCCCCGCCACTGCCGGCCCAGGCATGAGACAGCGAGTCGATGATGATCACGTCGTAGCCGTCGCGTCCGGCTTCCTGGATCAGTTGCGTGTACCGGGTCGGCGAGAAATCCGGCATCTCGGCGATGTCAAAATCAAACGGGACGCCGTCGGGGGAAAGCCCCAGATACTTTTCAACGGCCCCGGATTCCGTGTTGATCACGCAAATCCGGCCGCCGGGTCTGACGAGAGCCGTGGCGAACCGCAGCGCGGAGAAAGTCTTGCCGCCGCCGGGTGGAGAGCAAATCGCCATGCGTAGGCGGGATTGTTTCTTGCTTGCTTTTCGGAACGATGACACTTGAAACCTTCCTTTTCTTGAGTTGAACTTGAAGCGAACCTTGACACTTGAACCTTGAATCAACCGCAGAATGTGCCGCGGAATTTCCGGTGAAGTTCCCGCGTGATCGTGATGTCTGACCGCACATAATCACCCAGCTTCAGCGGGTCTTTGGCGAACAACTCCGCGACCTGCGACCCATCGACGCCCTCGGCGGGAATCGGGATTCCCATCCACGCGGCCAGCGACTTCAAAGGCTTTGCCGGCCCCGCTGGGAATCTCGCCTTCATCAAGTCGACGACATCCGCCCCCCAGGGCTTCATGTCGAATTTCTTAGTGGGTTTCACGTCCAGCAAAATCGAGCGAACGAAGATTGCCGGTAGGTCGAAGCCCAGCACGTTGTATCCCACGATTGGCCCGCCGGTGCGGCTGGCGAGTTCCCAGAACTTATTGAGGATGTCGATTTCTGAATTGACACCCCTGCCGTCGGCGGTTGGTTGACCAACCACCAGAGACATTGCGGGGTCGCTACCCACTCCGAAACCGATAGCCACGATGCGGCACATTTCCGGGGTGACGGACATTGTCTTGCGGTTGGTATCAACTGCGACTTGGATTGTTGATGCTTCGTTTGTAATCGCGTCAACCATCGAAGTCAGCAGCGAGAAAACACCCTTCCGAGGCTTCTTCGATTTCATCTCAATGTCGATTGCCGCTTCCAGAATGATTTTCGGCAGCATATTTCCGCCGGACTGTGCCTTCCTGATTATCGCCTCGATCTCGTCTTGCGTGCCTTCGATCATTTTCGAAGGGGCCGGGCAGTCATTCTCATCCAGGTAAACCACCGGAGCGGGAATCGCCGGCAACTCAAACAACGCCGCCCGCGATTCATCCGGGATGGTTTCAATGTCGACGTAGAGGGGCTGCTTGGTTGCGGCGCGGGTGGTCTTTGTGGGGGATGGAATTGTGGCAGGGGCTGGTAATGCGGCCACGTCTACCGCTGGTGATGGCGCAATTGCCGCTGGTTCTTTCGGCGGCTCCATCACAGCAACATCGCCGTTGCCTTGACTGAGAAAATCAAACGGATTGGGGAGTGTCACGCTGTTGGCCTTTCGGTTGTTGGTTGTTCGATCAATTCGTCCCGCAGAATCACCACGTCCCGCTGTGCGCTAATGGCCAGCCGGACGCTTTTCTGTGTGCCGTCTGGTTTCCCGCGAAACCCAACAACGTCAATCAAGATCGGTTCCGTGAGCACGTCACCAGCCTTACCGATGATCACTCGTTCGTGATTGGATCGCTGAAGCACCAACATGATTCGACGTCCTTGTCTTGAGGTTCCCAAATCCCGGCGGAACAAGCGTGTTACACTCGGCATCCGACAACGAGTCGGCGGAGGGTAAGGGGGGTTAGTCAATGTTCTCCAGCACGGGTTCCAGTTCGTCGGCGGGTTCGTCCTCATCGCCGAAGTCGAGCGTGTTGACTTCCACGGTCTTACCGGATGCCGCCGCTTGCAGATTCTTGACGGCTTGCCGGTAGTAGCTTGGCTTCAGTTCGCAGCCGATACCTTTGCGACCGTTCGTCACGGCTCCGTAAACTTCACTGCCGACGCCCATGAATGGAGTCAGCACCACGTCGCCGGGATTCGACCACATGACAACGGCTCGTTCAATTACGTCCAGTTGCAGCGGATGTTGATGCCGTTCGTCGCCTTCGTCTTTCGATTCTTCGTAAGGCAGCACGCGGTCAAGGCGGATGTCATCCCAGAAACACGATGCGTAGTTGCGCCAAATCCAATGTGAGTAGCGGTTCTGAATCTGGTTGCCTTTGAATCCACGCAACCGCAGAAGTTCTTTCGGTACGGAACGACTGCCGGCGTAATCGAGCAACCCGTTTTCGTGCGTCACTGGCTCCGGGTTAACGCCCTTCTTGCGAAACGGAATCAGGTAGTCCGCGGCGGCGATGTTCGTCAGGGTCGCATCCTCGACGACTTGCCGATGAGCCAACGCCTTCGACATTGTGCGATTCCGCACGGCCAGCGGTTCTTTCCAAATGCAGATTCTCGGCGTGTACTCAAATCCGAGTTCTTCATGCAGGGCGATGATATGACCGGGGAAGTCCGAATAACCGCAGATGTTAGCCCCTTGCTTCGGCACGTCCATGCAATGCACGGCGGCGATTCGGCCCGGCTTTAACACGCGGGCGATGTGCGTCACGATGAAGCGGTAGTGATCGAAGAATTCTTCATAGGTCCGCGCGTTCGACAGGTCGCGGACGGACGAACTGTAATTGTAAAGGCACCCCCCGTTTTCGGTGGCAAACGGCGGCGAATAAATCGCCATGCCGACCGACTCGTCTGGGATGGACGCCAACACTTCAGCACTGTCGCCGTTGTAAATGGCGTACTGTTTGTCGATTTTTTGATCAATCACAGCCATGCTGGAATCAACTCCTCTTCCGGGAAAAAGTCCATCGATGCAAGGTGCATCGCGTTATTCATGTGAGCGACGATGTTCGAGAACATCGCTTCGCCCTGCCCTTGCTTTCGGGCCAAGCTGTGAAGCACGCCGACTTCACCCTCGCAGACGATCCGTGAGACTTCGACGGGGTTCTGCTGTCCGTATCGGTAACAACGGCGAACCAGTTGGTAATACTGTTCGTAGCTGTGCGACGGCATTGAGATGACATTGGAGCAATGCTGCCAATTTAAGCCCCACGCCCCGATTTTCGGCTTGCAGATCAAGCGGCGAATCTGCCCGGCTCCGAATGCGATCAACGCCTCTTCCTTCGCGTCGTCGCTCATGGAGCCGCTCACCTGGACGCAATCGTCCAGCATCTTTTCCAGCATGTCGCCTTCGGGGTTCAGTTCAACCCACAACGCCGCCGGCCCCGGTCGCTGGGCAATCTCAACCGCCTTTTCGCAACGCTCCCTAATGCTGTGCCGGCGTTCGGCCCGCTCTTCACGAATGTCTTTCGCCGGAACTGTGATCAGGACACCGGGCCGCGGTTGAGCCGTGTCGATCACGTAATCCGTTTCAATCAGTTCTGGCAGAATAAAACGGGTATCATCAAATCCCAGATCGGATGGCCTGCGAAGCGAGCGTGCCCAAGAGCAGACCCAAGACCAAAACGGTTGCTCGGCGTGCCCCCGGAAACGGTACTTTGTCCGTCCCCAGCCGTGATGATCTTTCGATGTCTCTTGCTTGAAAAAGTTCGTGATCATGTCCCGGAAGCCGAGATAGCCCAATGCCTCTGACGATGATCCAAGTTCCCAGTAATCATTCGGGGCGGCCGTCGCTGTGCAGAGCAGCCGGTACTTCACCTGCCTGTTGAAATCGACAACCGACTTTTTCCGTTCTGTTTTTGCGTCCTTGATGCAACCGGACTCATCGTCAATCACGGCCCCGAACTTCTTTGGATCGTATTTGTGAAGCTGTTCGTAGTTTGTCACCCAGATACATTTCTCGTCGGTCATCTTGCCGTCACGGGTTCGCTTGGCCGTGATGCCGAACTTCGCGGCCTCGGCAATCGTTTGCGCTCCGACGGCGATTGGCGTGCAGATCAATGCCGGCTTGTTTGTCTCCTCGATAAAGTTCTGAGCAATCACCAATTGCATTGGTGTCTTGCCCATCCCGCAATCGGCAAGGATCGCCGATCTTCCCAATCGGATCGACCAGTCGCAGAGATAGGACTGGAAGTCATAAAGAAAATCCGGCATCCAATGTGGAGCGAACCCAGCGGACTTAACGCCTTTGCTTTTCGTGCGGATGAATTCGATGTAATCACTCACGGCTTCCGACTCCATTCAATCAAACCCCATATCCCCAAGCACAGATAAACACCCATTAACGCCGACTGCGAATACAGACCGTAACTGAAGTCGATCACGCACCAAGTCGCGTTGCTCGGAATCCAGCACCAGAAGCATCGGCGGTCATGCTTGACATTCAGCACAACACCTATCAGCGACAACGCCACCAGCGGCCAATGCCAGAGGTCATTCATCGGACAACTCTCCACAATCGCCGCCCGTTCCACCGTCCAGACGGTGTGCTCGACGACGGCAGATAATCGTCGATGTCATCGCCCTCGAATGCCTGCCGCAGCTTGGCCATCGCCCGCAGCTCGGTCAGGCTGACGTTTTGCCGAGCGATGCCCAGCAGTCCGGCAACGTCGTCCTGCGACATTTCTCCGGCGATTTGTCGGCCTACTTTTGTTGTTCCGCTCATTCCATGCCTTCCGATTCGAGATAGTACCGATCGATCTCATCCACCCCGCGCACCTCGTCCGCGATCCGCCGGTGCCGAGTCATCCACCCGTCGCCGGAATAACTCCGCAACTCGGCGAGGATTTCCGATGCCGGGTCGTCTCGCCAGATGCCCGCGTCCGCATGCCGGAATTCCGCACACCGTTCCGCGTGTTGGTCCGCCCGGCCAGCGGCGCGAGCCAGTCCGAGGACGATGCAGGTTATGAACCCGACGGCGATGAATAGGGCGAATGTCATGCTCGGCACTCCCGAAACAAATCGACCAGTTTGTCCGCGACTTTCTCCGGCGACATTCCAGCACGGGCGAAGTCTCTGGCTAGATACAGAGCCAGCGTCCCCTCTGGGGTTAAGTCTTCGGGAAATTCAAGCATGTCTGCCATGTCCATGATTTACCTCAGAGAATTGAAAGCGGCACTCTCTCCGCCCGTCACGCTTCCCGGTGTACTTTCGGGGTTTCGGCCTTGCGTCCACCTGTGCCTATTGCGTGAATGCTCAATACATCGTCGGTGCCGAAGCGTTGACGAGTCCCCTGCACAGGCCGGACAGGGTATGACACTCACATCAATTTCCTTTTGACTTCACGATTTCCTCGATGGCGAGCGTGATCCGTGCCCGCGTGGTCGGATCGCTCTTGAGAACGTTGACTTGCTTTTCCATCTCGCCGCCGAATCTCTGAATGAGAGTCTTGGCGAGCGAATGTCGAACGGCGACGGCGATTTCTTCGCGGAACTGCGGATCGTCGACACAAGAGCCGATGGCGTTTTCGAGCATTGAGCGAAACGTAGCTGAGTGCTTATTGAGAGCCGCCTCGATCAGAGGTCCGAGCGGGCTTCCGTAGCCCGTCAGCTTTTCGGCAACGCCTTTGCGGATACCGTCGCGGATTGTGTCCAACAGCAGCTTGTCAGTGTCTTTGGTGTCATCCATGATCACGGTCCCTCAGTGTCCAGCACGCAAAACCGATCAACGCCCAACACGCGGCGACGATGCCGACGTGCATGATCCACGGGTGATCCATCAGGTATTCAGCGAGCATGATTCACCTCAGAGAGTTGATGATTCGGCGTCCGATCCACTCAAGATGCTCCATGCAAGCGAAGCCACTGCTGGAACTTGTCCGTTTCCAATGGCTCTAATGCGGTCCACCCGATGGGCCACCCCATCAGCCATTCCAAAAAGCATGGGTTCGGCTGTTCTTTCTTGCCACCAGCAACTAGCTGTGTTGAAAGCCGGAAAGAATTCTGTCGACCGCTCGGATAGTGATAGCCTCTCGCCAGTCCCAGAATGTCGCCGCGTCCGCCGCGTTCCCCCATGTTTGCCGTCACTGTTGGCAGGAACGCCGAGCGAATCTTGCCCTGCGTTGCCTTGGGACAAAGCCTCCTTGTTTCGTCTTGAGAGAACATGCGGGCCAGAATTCTTATCTCGCCGTCCGACCTCCATCCGTCGCAATTCGGAGTCGGCAAAAATCCACATTCTTTCTCGGTCGTGACTCGCAATCGGATCGCCTCCAGCGAAGATGGCGTCTTCCGCAGCGACGCAACCCCATTGCGCATCGAACCCCATTTCGGCCAAGTCGCCGAGAACTCTGCCAAGCCCCCGGAAAGTAAGCGCTGGCGAGTTTTCCACAAACGCGAACCGTGGTCGTACTTCGCCAATGACTCGAGACATTTCCCGCCAGAGTCCCGATTCTTCTCCCTCGATGCCCTCGCCTTTCCCCGCGACACTGATGTCCGTGCAGGGAAAGCCGCCTGATACAACGTCAACAATTCCTCGCCACGGCTTTCCGTCAAATGTTCGCACGTCATCCCAGATGGGAAACGGTTCCAAGTGTCCGTCGTTTTGTCTTGCGACAAGTACGCTTGCGGCGTGAGCGTTGAATTCGACGGCGCAGACGGTTCGCCACCCAAGCAGTTTCCCGCCGAGTATTCCGCCACCAGCGCCTGCGAAAAGAGCCAACTCATTTACTTGCACTTCCTCTCGACTCGAAGCGAGCATCACATCTCCACTCGATACAGATTCTTCGGAAACACCGTCACATCATCGTCATGCCACAGGTCGCGGCCCGCTTCGTACCGTTCCGCCAGGATGGCTAGCTTCTCCGGCGTGCCCGGACGTGCCCTGGTCGGAGACGGCGGCGGAAGGTGCTTCCATGATTCGGAGTCGTCGCCTGAATCGTCATCGTCTTTCGTGTCGCTGAAGCCAGTGGTCATCGGCACCAAGTAGGTGGCCGGTGCCAAGGCGTGGGCGACGGCGTATTCGGACGGTTTAATTGAGGGGTGATCGTGCATGGGAAATCCTTTTGAGAAATGCCCTTCCGTGGGCAACTGCCTTCCGTGGTTTACGCTACGACGCCGCCCTGTGCGACCGTGACGGCGTCCGGGTTGTAATGGCACAGTTGGTCAAACAGCATCACACCGAGTTCCGCCTGACTGTCTGTCAGTCGCTCATCACAGTCGCAGGAGAGCAGGGCGTCGATGATGCCGGAGACTTGCTCCGTGGTCAGAACCGTATTGAGCAGCTTGGCGATTTCGGATTCGTTGGTCGTGTAGCGGGGCATTTGTTGATCCTTGATTGATTCACTGCGGCTCATTGCCGCGTCGTGCATGTATTTTATCGTCTTGTCCGCAGCGTGCAAGCGAGATTTACACGTGAATCCGTTTTTTTCTGCCAGGATTCTTCCGCAGACGATGGAACTCGTTTCCAGACTGAAACTTATGCCCTCTCGATTTTTCCAGAAATCTTTTGCGGATCGCGGAAATCTCGCGCGTCGAGAGCAACAGAGGTGCAGTCGGACTGGTCCCGGCCCGGACTCCGAGGCCGAGAGCAGCGGCATGAGTGCAGACCGTGCGTCGGTCGATCTGGAGTCGATGGGCAGCGTCGGTCGCAGTGATCAGCGGTGATTTCTTCATTCCGGGATTATATCGACACGTGCGCTGCGTGCAATGTCTATTGACTTTTTGTTTTCTCGGCGTACTGTATCACGCCTGCACGCCGCGAGCAAAATCGTCCTGAAAAAACGGGGGTGGGTGTTCCATGCTGACCACTATGACGATCAGCAAGTCGGAGTATGCCATTGACGAGGAGACGTTCACGGAATCTGGATCGTTGAGTCTTCACGTCGTTTACCCGGAAGAGCCGAATGCCGTGCAATGGATGCTGCTCGAAGAACGGTCCGGTGCATTCGATTTCTGGCTGCGACCAGAGGAAGACGTTTACCTAGCTAGGCAATTTTCGCCCTGACAGATAGGATCAGTTATGCCGACCCTTAATTTCACATTTCACGCCCACGGCCCATCGATCAACGGAGATGCCGTCGCCGAGCAGATGATTGCCGGTCATCGCTATCGCAATAAATTGTGCGAACTGGAGCACACACGCCGTGCGGCAGCAGATCGAGCAGCCCGCGATATCCACGCGGAGTATGCCTCGCTCGCTGCTGTGTGGGATGCCGCGCAGGGGGTGGTCGATGGTCTCTACGCCGCATTGAGAGCGGCCAACGCCACGGCCCGCTGCAAGCTGCCGATCAGCGATGAGCAATCGCGGGGCATTGCCGACGCAAAAAAGACAGCAGATGAAGCGTATGAGGCGATGAAAGGCGCGAAGAAAGACGCCTATGTGAAATTGCAAGCGGCCCAGGCGTCGCATCGCGAACCGGCCGACATCGCGATTGCACAGACGGAAAAAGACATGCCGCAGCCGCTTACTCCGACGGCCCGCAAGCGAATGGTGCGTGACGAGTGGCTGCGGCGAATCGAGGCTGCCGGGATCGGTGCCGGTCAGCAGGAGTACGAGTCCGCCGCGAAATCCGCCCGCGAAAACTGCGGCTGTTTTTGGGGGACTTATTTGATCGTCGAGGATGCGTGCAGCAAATTCCACGTCGGACCACCGCCGCGATTCCTGCCGTACACCGGTGACGGGACGATTGCTGTGCAACTCCAGGGCGGTCTCTCTGTGGCCGATGCCATCGCAGGCACAGACACGCGGCTGCAACTGGTCGTGCCCAATCAAGAGGAGCTTGCCGTCAAGGGCAGATCTCGCGGCCTGCGTGCTCGCGGTCTGGTCCGCATACGTATCGGCAGTGAGGGGCGTGCACCGATCTTCGCCGAATTCCCTGTCGTCTGGCACAGGTCACTACCTCGCGACGGCGTAATTAAGTGGGCCTACATCCATCGCCGAGTGCGAGGCACGAAGATTGAATGGCAACTCCGCATCACGGCTGAGACTACAGCGACAGAGCAGCCTGCACCGCCCCCCGGAATCATCGCCGTGCACCCCGGCTACCGACTGATGGCCAACGGATCGATCCGCGTGGCGACACTCGCGGCAACACGATTTCCGCCAGAGTTGTTCGCGGACCGAGAACTGACGCGGTATCTCGCCCGCGAGGGCGACGTGGTCGAGGTCCGCTTGCCGCGCGATCATATCTGGCGACGAGATAAAGCGAATTCCATCTCCGGCTATCGCGATGATTTAATGAATCGCCGTGCGTCACGATTGATCAAATGGCTGGCCAGTCACTCAGACATCTTGCCGGAATGGCTGACGCAGCGGACAGAGACGATCTCCGCGTGGCGGTCTCAAGAGCGGTTCGTCCGGTTATGCGACGAGTGGTATCGCAATCGGTTTCCCGGCGATGAACTCGCGTTCGCACTACTGCACCGTTGGCGACGGCGAGACATCCACCTACACGACTATGAATTCGGCTTGGCCAGCAAGCCAACGGTGCAGCGAGTGCAACTCTACCGCACGTTGTCGCGGCGACTATCCGAGATGTACGGCACGGTGATCGTGCCGAAAATCGACTGGAAGACGTTGCGGCTTAGGCCGGAAGTCGATGAAGAAATCACGCAGGTGAATCGTCAGAGGATGCTTGCTGGGGCGGCATCTCCGGGCCAACTGGTGGAGATGATTGCGGAGAAATGCGGGCCAAGGCTGATCGTCGTGCCGGCGAAAAACATCACGGCAGCCTGCGCGACGTGCGGCCAGCAGGATGAATGGGATCACGCAGCAAGATATCATCACTGCTCCGGCTGCGGTGATAATTGGGATCAGGACCACAACGCCGCCCGAAATGAACTTGCGAGAGGTCTCGCACTCGCCAAAACACCGGGACCGCTCGCAGGCGATGCAGCGCAACGGGTTAGCGACGATTCGACGGCGGCTGGCGATGATGTGGAGTCAGTGAAAAAGCCTACCGCTCGAAAGTCGCGGCGTAATCGCAAGGCAGTGAGTGTGATAGAGTGAGGGCGGCAACAATACCTGCGCAGAGGTTTGGTTTCTGCGACAGACTGAACAGTTCGCGTGACATTGAACACGGTTCCTGCAACAATACCTGCGCAGAGGTTTGGTTTCTGCGACTCAGCCGTCCCGCCGCACAATTCCAGAATCGCTTCCCGCAACAATACCTGCGCAGAGGTTTGGTTTCTGCGACGTTTCGTGATGGAGCATCTCCACGGGCAACAATACCGCAACAATACCTGCGCAGAGGTTTGGTTTCTGCGACATGAAATTGGTTGGGGCCGAATTCCTCAAGACCTGGAGGGCAACAATACCTGCGCAGAGGTTTGGTTTCTGCGACCTGTACCGCAGTGACGGCGTTCCTGGAGCGTTGGGAGCAACAATACCTGCGCAGAGGTTTGGTTTCTGCGACTTTCCGCTCGGACACGCTCGACGTCTCTGGCCCACCGATGAAATTGCTCGCCGCTCTGCTCGTCACGGCCACGCATTAGTTGAAGCAATTGCGCATCGAGCATCTTGCGGCGGTCCAGCCGGGCCTGGATGCGTGCTTGCGTGATCATGTCGCCGAGTCTGGTCATGTCTCTGACTCCGCGCGTCGTATCGCTTCCGCAAACAACCCCGGCACCGGGTCGAGTGGGTTCACCGGAAATGGACGAGCCATCCAATTGATGCCCGCCGTGAGCTGGTCCCAGACACCGTATTCCATCGCGTTCTGATTGATGCGTGCAATCAGCAAGTCTCGATCCCTCTTGCAGCCTTCGACGCCGATATGGTCCATCCACTCCATCACTTCGCGGCATTCGCAATCTTTTTTAGGTCGCAGCCGGAGCGATTGCAGCAGCATATTCAGTTCTGTGCCTGGTCTTGGCATGGCAGTAGCTTTTGCTCCATAGTTATCCGCAACAATGATTCAACGTCCATTTCCACCGGATCAGTTGGTAATTCCGGTAACGCCAGCCGCTCGCCAATGCGAATTTTTTCTTGAGAATCGGCATCCATCACGGTGAATAACTTGCGAGCCTGCTGGTTGTCATCACCCATGCGTATCAGCGATTGCACCCAGAACTCTTTCTCGAATTCCGCCCGTCGATCCGGCGTAAGTTCGCCGATTTTCGCTTTAAGGCAATCCGCGTGCGTCAGGAACCGCAAGAACTCACGGCGGGATTCTGAGAATGACTCCTGCACTCCCATGATTTTTAGCCGTATCTTGGCAAGCTCTAATTGTTGCCGGCGTCCATCAGTCGCTTTTTCTACGGCTTCGGTTTCGTCGAGTTTTAGCCCTTCGAGTTCGAGCCAATAGCCGATCAATGTGTGAAATCGCGAATGCAGTTCACGCAGTGCCTGCTTGTAACATCCGTAGTCTGTCAGCCCGTTCGTGAGGATGATGAAGCGATCGATCTGAATGTCGGAATGTGCAGATTGATTATCTGCCAGCAATTCCTGGAGACGTTCGGCGGTAATCATGCTGCGGCTCCTACGCGAGTTTTTACGATTGTCGTATTGGCCCTCGATGCCCACGAGTCGCCGCTGATGCTGTATTCCCTCAGCGAGCTTACTATCGTTGAGACATCTGACTGCCCAGCGACAACGTATGTGTTGCTCGGTGCGGACATTCCCGGCGCATGAGAGGTATCTGATGGGCAGTCGGTTTTCGTGGCCCACGAGTCGCCGCTGATGCTATACAAGTAGACTTTCTTAGTCCACGCGGCCCCAGAATCAAGCCCGCCGATGATAGCAATCTTGTCCGAAAAATCTGTGACTCCGGCTGCGTTGCCACGAGTCGCCGTCATCGCTGTTTTGGCGGCGAATGAGTCGCCGGATGGGTCGTATTGATCGACGTTGCTGGTTGCTGACGGTGTAGAACTAACCCCTGAGATGAGGTAGACGTATCCATCTCCTGGAGCTTCGGTCGATCTCGACACGGAGAGTCTGGTGGCTGTTAGGGTTGACCACGATCCAGAGCTTAATGCCCGATGCTCCGTTGTGAAAGTCGATCCGGATTTGATGCCACCGAACACGTTGATTCCGTTCGACGCCGGAGCCATGTCTCCACCGCCGATCCTGATATTAGTCAATCCGTTAGGGTATGCTGTGTCTGCTGCCCATGCTTTGGTCGACTTGTAAAACTTGTTCGTTTCCGACATGAATGCCGTGCCGGATTTATCCCCACCAAGAGAATAGATGTAACAATCATCGTGAGTGAAACTGAATGCTTTTCTGCCAGACAGGTTGCCTTCCGCTGACCACGCATCACCGGCGATGCTATACGATTCCGTTGACGTCGTGCGGCCATCGCCTGTTGACACTTCGCCGTTAAATGTCATTGGTAGGTCGACCGCCGTGCATCCGCAGCACGGCCACCAGCACTGCTGTTGCTGCTGCTCTGGTAAATCGGCCCATAGGTTCATCACGGGCACTCCGCATTGACAATTTCCCAGCCACCAGTGAAGTGATGGATATAGACCCACGATCCAGACGTGACATCCCCTAGCCTGGCTCGTGCCGATTTGTCATTCCCTGTATCATACTCGGTCAACGGGCTGCCAGTCTCGGCCCAAATGGAGATCGTCCCGAGGTCTCCCTTCGTAATATCGGCATCGGCCTTTCCGACAAGCATCCTGCCCGGCCCGACGAAACGCACAACGCATTCCTGCTCGCCGGTTCCGTCTGAGTGCAGGATTTCCAGCGGCCCAGAGTCCCCCGACTGAAGAACGTACTCTCCGTCAGCAGCATATGCGAACGTGTGGTCTGCATCGGCGACATCCACCAGTGCCATACAGACACCAGACACCTGAGACGCGACAATCTCGGCGTCCGACGCCGGGTTTTTCAGAATTCCGAATCGGCAATCATCCGTCGGCTCCACTCCATCGAGCCAGATATTTTCGGCAGTCAATGTTGTGATGACTTTGCCGTCAATCTTCAGGATCTCGCCTTTGCGTCGCATCGCGCCGGACGAGTTTTTCATATGCAATAAATCCGTGGCCCGCGTCCGCGTGGCGGAAGGAGTTCCGCTGCTGAGTTGACCATCGGAGAACGCCCGGCCGGCGTCGACCATATTATTCCAGATCGTCGCCGGCGGCGCTCGGAACGGCGACCCTGACGACGCTTTGCCAGTGCTGTCTGCTGCCATCGTCAGGCCCCGAATCCGAGAGCGTCCGCCATTGCAATTTCGTCGTACACCCGGTCCACGTAGACGTACTTGGCCACCCGCGTCGGATTGTCCACAGAGCTAACCGTGGTGACTGTGTCCTCATACCGAATCCACGCGACCTCCCACGCTCGTTTTGCCACTCCGGCAATCGAGCCGATGGTCTGGCCGGTTACGTTGGCCGCCATCGCGAATTGATAACTGATCGTCGCTTCCGCCTCTGATCCGTCGGAACCCCGCGCACCAAGAAACAACACTTGCCCAGGAGAAAACGTCAAGAACGTGTCGGAGTTTGTCTTGCCGGTCATGTCACTTAGGAACTTGGCTTTGGCAAGTGTGACGACTCCCAGCGGATGTTTGAATTGGACGTTGATTTTCATTGCCGGAATGACGATCTCGATTCCCTTCACATCGTGTCCATCAACGGCAATGGCCCCGAGTTGATCCGGTGCCGTGGCCGTCGGGTATCTCCGCAGTTCCTCCTTGGCCTGCGTGATGTGGACCGTTCCGCCGGTCGTGTCAAAGTCCCACGTCCATTCGCCAGTCGCGTTCTTTCGCTGCCCGTAAGGGACTTCAACCGTCCACTGGTTATACGCAACTCGCGTCACGCGCACGTCATCGCGGTAGAGTATGCCATAGACCGTCGAGACTAGCGACGGCGTCGAGGCAATCGCGTAGGACACCGCCGTATCCTTGTCGGTCACGCCTTCGATCTTGAGGCGGTAAGTCTCCGTCGGCGGATTGCCCGTACTGCTGATTCCGTCGGGGACGTGGAAGATTCTCATGCGTGATGTAGTCCCATCTTGCCGATTTCGGCGATCAGCATTCCGTTTTGTTCTTTCTGATCCTTAGCCTGTTGCTCAATAGCTTTTTTAACGCCGATCGTGGCCTGCAATTGACCGTTAGCCGCTGTCGTGCTGAGTGACGCCAGACTGAACGTCGCGGCGGAAGCCCTGCCCATCGACCCTTCGCCGCCGCCATACGCACTGCCTGTGCGGCTGCCTTCCCCAGACTTCATCGCGTCCACTTTTTGGGCCGCTGATGTTCGCAATGAACTCAACTCCTCTTGGAGTCTGGCAACTTCGGCCGACTGCTCCGCGGATTTGCCAGCCGTCTTGTCTTTCATCGCAGCGCCCGTGGCACCCGTGACTCCGGCCATCCCCTCGACAGCCGCTTGGCCCGCCGCGCGCACCGACTCTTTCATTGCAGACAAGCCGGGATGCTGGTACTCGTCAGACTTTGTTAGGCCACTGCCATTTTTGTCCGGCATCATCTCAGCGCGTGCTTTTTCGGCCTGCATGTCGACGCCGCTGACTTGTTCCAGCGCCCAGCCCATCGCGCCGCCCTGACTGGCTGCCTCCAGGATGTAATCGCTGATGGCGTTGACGGTCTTCTGCCATTTGTCCATCACGGCATCGGCAGCCCCCGTGAACAGGGAGACGAGCCCGGACGCGACTTGGGCGAATGAGTCGAGCAGCAACGATCCAAGAGTCGCGAACGCCCCGGCGAAGTCGCCCTGAAATACTTGGCTAACAATCGTCCCAAAAGTCTCGCCGAATAGAGAATGGATTGCATCCAACGCCTGCGCGAAGACGAGCCGTAGGCCGGTCATGGCAATCTGCCCGGCGAGAACCAAGTCCCCGCCCATGATCGCATCAGTGATGCCGCCGAACGTGTCTTTGACGGTTGTGAGAATCCCGCCGAACGTCGAAGTCACGAACGCCGCGAACGCCTTCCCGGAATCGGTGAACCGAATCCACGCATAGACGCCGACCCCCAGCGCAGCAATCAGGAGACCAATCGGAGACAGGATTGCCCCGAACACGGCCGACACTACGCCAGCGACCGCCGAGACCGCCGACAGCACCGACAGAAAACCGCTGATGACCATCCCGGCACCGATGAACGCGGCCCCGACGACTGCAATTGCTGATCCTACTGCCATCAGCCCAATCGCCGCCGTGGCGATGGTGCGGATCATAGCCCCGTTTTCGACGACGAACTTCTTCACCGCCTTGGCTGCCCCGAGCATTCCTTCGAGGATGCTCTGTGCCATCGGCGCGACTGCTGCACCAATCTCAAAGAACGCCGCCCCGACGACCTTGCGGACCTTGTCGATAGTGTCGCCGAGCATGTCGGCCGCTTTGATCGATTCCGGGGACGGCGCGATGCCAAGTTCGCGAGCCTCTTCACGTAACGCCCGGATATCTTCCATCATCGGAAGCAAGGCCGTTCCGCTTTTGCCGAAGATCGCCATCGCCGCCGCAGCTCGCCGCGACGGATCTTCGATAGCGCCGATTCTTTCTGCGATGGCCTGGAACTGGTCTTCAGGTGAAAGCCCCTTGAGGTCGCCCAACTTAATGCCCATCGCTGCCAGCGACTCTGCGGCCACTTTGCTTTCCGGGCCGATGCCGCCAAGGTTCTTCTGCATCTTTCGGATGCCGCCCTCAAGCGTCTCCATGTCCGTGCCGGTCATGTCGGCCGCGTAGCCCAATTCGACGAGAGCCGTTGTCGAAATTCCGGTGCGAACGCTCATATCGTTGAGGTCGCTGCCGACCTTGGCGAACTGCATGACAGCAGCAGCCAGTCCGCCCGTAATCGCCGCTCCCATGCTCGCGACTTTCGCGCCGATACCGAGCAGGCTCGAACCGAACTCCGTCAGTTGCTTCTGCGCTTTATTCAGCGGCTTCGTCAGTTGGTCCTTCATAAACAGCGTGACGAACGAGCGACCTGCAGAGACGTCGGCTTTAGACATTGTTTCGTCTCCCCGCCTGCGGTAGCCCTGGGTTTTCACGTCGAATTTTCTCGACTTCGGCTTCAATCTTTGCGCGAAGTTCCGGCGTCAGTTGCACCGGCCCGCCGCAGCCTGTCTCTGAAAACTGTCCGTAGCGCAAGTATGATTCGTGGTCGATTGATCCTAGCGACCAAACAAGGCTGGCCAGTTCTAACACCTCGCGCCGCCGGTTCTTGATCGCCCCTTCCGCCATTCGCCACAGTTGATTCAGCGTCCACTTTCGCGGGCTGATGCCGACAACTCCGGCGTAGTGATAACCAGCCTCAATGCCATCCATGCCGTCAATTACAAAAACACTATCCCGCCCCCCGTAGACTATGTGCCAACTGGCGAATCGGTCATGCTCTGCATCGCTTTCGCGATTTCCTGGTCCGCCCGATTGCTGATCGCTGCCATCGTCCGCGGGTCCGCCAGCACCGCCTGCATTTTGACGGTAGTCAATTCGTCCGTCTTGCTTCCCATGTTTGCGTAGCTGGTCAGCACCTCGCGCACGTGCGAATGCCGACCAGTCGGGAAAAAACTGACGATGGCATCCTCAACGGCCGTCAACATCTGGTCCGACGGGAACGGTAGCAATTTCAGGAATTGTTCCCGCGTTAGGCCCCTCGACTCTCGCTCGTCCCGGCAGATCACCAGCATCACCGACACGAGAGTCATCGGGTCTGACCGCAGTTTGAGCATCGGGTCTTGATTCAGATTCACGATCTCGATGCCGTGGTCCTGCTTGATCTCGTCCGCGATTACCGGGTCGAGACTGACTATCCAAGCCTGCCCCTGCTTATCCGTGAACTGTGGCATGAGATTTCTTTTTACGGGGATGCGTCTTGCACGCCGACGATTTTCAGCGTGTATGTTTCTGTTGTGGTCGTGTTGGCTTGGCTGGCCTTCAGGTTTGTGATCGGATCACCAGTGAACGGGTTCGATGATCCGCCCTCAATATCCCACACCTGCGGCACGTTGGCGACGAGGTCAATTTCAGCAATCACGTCAGAGGCGGCGTCAAGGAACTGGACGTTTCCGGCAGTTCGCAGAGTCTTCGTTGTCGTCTCCAACACAATCGCAATGATATCAGTATTGTCCCCGTCAATCGCCAGATTGATCGACTTCTGAACGACGGCTGTGATTGCGGTTTCGTCCGCTGGGAGATTATCACCGATGCCGCCGTCGATTGGCACCGCGTTCGTGGCCACTGTTCCGACGGTAACGGAGCGCTGGACGCCGCCATCCCAATAGATGTCGATAATCTGGCCCGTCGTGATGCCGTGTCCAGCGGCCATCGTCAGTTCGCCGGTGTTATTGTCAGTGCGAGTCGTGAGCGTTCCTGACTTCGCTGAGCTGAGTGTATCTTCCAGGCCGATAGGGCCGCTGTTCGTGCGGATAACGGGTTGCGTCTGTATCGTGACGCTCCCGCCGCTGATGGATTGTGAGTGAGTGACTGACGGCATGTCTTAACTCCTGTTGGCGATGCTTTATTGAATAAATTAGGCGTTGAGAACCGGAGTTCGCAGGCTGGACGACACCTGCTCAACACTCACGTCGATTGTGGCTTCGCCCTTCAGCGGCGATCCCTGCGTGACGCTGAGAATGCAATCGCAGTCGAAGCCGAGTAGGCCGGTAGCCCGGATGTATTTCAGGGCAATCGGATTGCCAGTTGCCACAGCCGCCAGCAACGCAATGATCGCAGTATCATCGTCTGCCACGGTCATATTGAACGTGATTTTCGGCGTCAGTGCTGTAGCCTCACCGGTGTTGATCGGTACGGTCGTGCCGTCCCCTGCCGAAGTTGTCGAACCAGTCTCGACACCAAGTTCGTAGCTCACGTCGACGCGAGCATTGATTCGTGTCGCGGCCGTGCTGCCCTTGGTGCCGTAGAACAATCCGCCCTGGTAGCCCATCACTTTTGCCATGATTCATCGCTCCTGAATAGTTAATGTTACTCGCCGATTGAACCACGGAAGGAACCAGCGAAACGGTCCATGTTGGCTTCCAGCGCCGGGCCGGAAGTCGGACGGGCAGGGTATGTGTTATCACCACGACGCCCACCGAACTCATGAGCTTCCATCGCGTCGCCGACGAACGAGAACCGCGGCCCGATGATCGCTTCATCTTTTTCGATGGCCGCAAAGATCGAGTTCTTGACGCCACTTCGTTTTCCGCGAGTGGCCACCGGATCGCCCGGCTGCGACGCTTGCGGAGATTTCTTGATCGACTCTCGGATGTATTTCCGAATCGAGAACGCCGCGTGTCGGACGTTCTTGTAGACCGCCTTGTCGGCAGCCTCATGGACGCGGTTGAACGTCTCGAAAATCTTGATCTCGAATCCGAACATCATCCCACCTTCGAGGCGTTGTATCGAACGCGGACGACGCCGAGAAAAACACCCTCGCGCAGCCGCTTGTAATCACAGTAAGTCCTCACGCTGGTATCGAGCCAATTCGCCGACAGCCCCGTGATCGACAGTGCCTGCATTCGCTCGCCTGCCAGTACCTCGTGAATGTCTTCGATCAGCGAAACGAATCGGTCGACTGATGTATTTTTGAATCGCCCGTCAGACTCTCGGTCGGATGCCTCAAATCGATATCGGACCGCCACGTCGATGGCCGGGTCCGTGTTCAGCGTTGTCTCTGAATCGAGTTCAACCAAGTCGCCGCCGCTCGCACCGCTCGAAACGAACACAACGTCAACCGCCAGCGAATCCAATCCCTTGAAGTCATCGTCCCAATCTGGATATGACCGCCGAACCGTCAATGCCGATCTCTCGCCAGCAGTCAGCGACGTGAACGACGCTTTTTCAGCGTTGAGTACGGCAGCAACCGCGTCGGCCAGTAATGTCGGAATCGCACTCATTCAACCCGCTTCGTGTGAACGATCCACTCATAACCACCGGCCTGAAGTTCAACCGATGGCGTGTTAGCGTCCGGCGGCTGAATCTCGAAAATTTCATCGCCTTCCGTGATCCTGTCGCCGGTTCGCGGCTCGATTTCGTCCCCGTCGACCACCACCGAGGCCACCGGGAGAATGTAGTCCCGCATCGTGATTCTGATCTCAATCCCGTACTCGGCACCAATGGCCTTGTGCATCCGGTCGTTTCGCCGTGCCGTGAATTCTTCGGATGTCAGCACGCCGCGAGCGAAAGTCACCGTCACGCCGAAAGCGCGTTCCGCCGCCGGGATCACCCGGCCTTGAAACGTGCTTTCAAATCGTGACGGCATGAATCACCAATCAGGAGTAAGCGGGCAGGGAGACCTCAATACTCATTTCGAGAATATCCAGCGTGTCCGTGTTCGTGTCGGCCGTCTTCTGAAGCTGTGCGTACAACTGCAAGCCTCCCGTCGCCGCGCTCATGTCGAACCGCGTGCCACTGGCAACCCGCCGCAGCGAACCATTGTCATTCGCTCCGTAGAATTCGACGTTCGACTTGCGGCCGAGCGAGACTGATGGCGGTTCAATCGTTGTGTTGCGCGCCGCGAAGTCGATTCGGAATCGCTTCCACGTCGCCCCCAACGTCAAGCCGGTCGCGATATCGTCCTTGTCCGTGGTCCCGTCGTCTGTCTCCACGACGACCGCGTTTGACCCAATACAGCGAATCGAGGCGTGATTCGTCAGGGAGTCGATGGCGTCGTTGCGCGCGGAGCACAGTCCAAAAGCCAGCGACGTTGCCGAGTCCAGCGCGGCCACCGTTTTCGCGATGACCTCGAACGACACAATCTCGTCGATGTCGAAGGGCAGCACGTCGCCCATGTAAACGCAAAGGTTTTCGACTTCGCTCGTCGCGGCCAGCGCCAAGCGAATGCCGCCGCCGAGCAGGCCGCCCACCGTCGGGGCACCCGCAGAGGACGTGTCGGCCTTCACAAAAGGCCCGCCAGCGCCGCTCCCAGCCGCGGCCAGGGCGAGTTCGCCCCGGAAATCGTAACAGTATTTGCGAGTCTGTCGGCTCATCGTTTTGCTTCCTCAAGGACTGCCTGCGTGCAGGCGTTGAAAAGTGGAAACCTTCTATTGCCTCAAGCCTGCCGGATTGCTCCGACAGGCCCAAGGGGTTCACGCGAGGACGTGTTCGATTACGCGCCGGGGTTCTTGACCGCGTATCGCCAGTTCTTCACCGCGACAGCGATGCGGCCTTCGAGCGAAACGTAGGTCGTCTTGGTCTCGGGGTCGTACCATCGTTCGCGACGGCCAGCGGTGCCGTAGCCGTTGAAATAGGCCCGGACGACCGACGCCGTGTTGAGCATCGTCGGATTCCGCATCCCGTAGAACGCCGTGGCGTCCACGCTGTTCAGTTCCGATTCCGGCACAATCTGAACCTTGTTGCGATAGATGCCGATGTTGGCCGTGTCTACCGCCTGCTTGCTTTCGCCGATGACGGGGTAAGTCTCGAAGGTGCGAACGGCCGCCTGATGAACCGCGTTCGTGGGAACGAGAATCGTGTTCAGCACGCCGCGCACTCGCCGCCCGGTATTGATGCCACCGATGCCCGCGTACAAGGTCGCCATCGCTCCCCACGTCGTATCCGAGGGAGCGGCCCCGCCGGAACTGATGAGGTTATTATTGGTGGCCGGGATGGCACCGGTGCCGGTGTCCGCACGATTGGCAAACAACGCGCTGCCGTCAAGCAGCGTCTCGGAAGACGTGTAGCGGTCCAGCACGAGGCGGTTCTGAGTGACCTGCCAAGCCTCATTGAGGCCCAGCATCCCCTCAGCGAACGCCCCCAAGTCGTCGTTGGCCACCATGACCGGCGTCCAACCGAACCGGTTGCCGAATCGACGCAGGAAGATGTAGCTCAACACCTCTTCGTTGAGGCCCAGATCCTTGAGTTTTTCGGCGTCGGACAGTTCATCGAGTTCTTCGACCACGCCGCGATTCACCATCATCGCCGGTTTGAAATCGTTCAGCCCGCCCGGCAGGACGGCGGAAATCTTTTCGTACGAATAGTCGTCATCCAATTCGATGGAATCGAGGTACTTGTTGGCGAGGCCCGACAGGATGTTCGGGAAATCGCCGGGACGGCTGAACGGCCCGCCGGATGCCTGCACGTATCGTTGATCCTCATTCGACGAATAGAACTGCACCCGCTTGGTGGCGTTGCCCATCTGCATGGCTTCGTCCGCGATCAACTCGCGGTCGCCGTACATGTCGAGTTTTGAGCCGGACAGCGCCAACGCCTGATGAGCGATGGCCCACAGCGGACGATTTGCGAGAGCCGCGGCCCCCGGCGACAGCTTGCCCGACTTGCTGCCCATTGCCCGGTGAACCATCGCGTCGATGGCGTCAGTCACGAATGCGTCGGCCCCGCTCGCACCGACGACGACTTTCGCGACCGGGATCGATCCCTCGGTCTTGCCGAGCTTGGCGCTCCATGCCTTCATCGCGGCTTGGGGATTCTGCTTCGCTTCGCACGCCTCGATCACCATCTCGGCCGTGATGACCGTGGACCCGACCGAAGCGTTGATCACGTCGGCCGATGCCTTCAGATCGCTGAGCCGCGCCTCGGCGTGTTCCGAGTTTTCCGGCTTGATGGCCGGAGCGACGGCAACGGGAACCGTGACGGCTTCCTCTTTGATTGGCTCGGGAGTGGCTTGAGCTTGCAATCCCTTCAGGGTCGCGGCCTCGTCAGCCGGGACAGCGCCGCGGAACCAGCCATTCAACGCGGCCTGACAGAGATCGTCACTCGCATCAATCGCGGAAATGAGTCCGCACGCGAACAACTGAGCTTTGATCTTCGCTGAGATTTTCATGCCGACTACCTTTTCTGAGGCTACTATGCCGGTCGCTACCGCTGCCGGGGTGACGATGGTGGACGCGACATTCGCGGCGACCGGGAGAACAATCTGACTTGTATGGGCGGCGGCCTGTTGCGACTGCGTGCCCGACAATTTTGAAATCGACTGACTCACGCCTGACACAACCGCGTCGATCATGTTGCGACCAATCGCAGCATCGGCCCGGTAGGCATCGCCCTGTCCAAAATTGGCGATAACCGACTCTACAGAAATTCCGCGATAACGCGCCACGTCGGCGATGAATGGTTTGCCGAAACTGTCAATGAAGGACTGAAGTGTGGCTTTGGCTTCCGGCGTCAGTTTCTCGTACTGATTCCCGTGGCCTTTCTTCGGCGAGTCGCTGTTCGTGATGACCGTGACGCCGATGCCTTCCGCCTCAAGGAACCCCGTCATCTCGACGTGGGGCATGATGGTGCCGATGCTGCCGACCATACTGTCGGCGGTCGCTTCGATGCGATCACATGCCGCCGCGATGTAGTAGCACGCGGAGCAGCATTGGCCCTGGACGTAGGCCGTGAGCGTCTTTGCTCCTCGCGCGGCGAACACCATGTCGGCCACACGCTTGCAGCCGATGGCAGAACCGCCCGGCGAATTGCAATAAAACAGGATAGACTTCACTTGGTCATTGGCGAGTGCGGCCTTGAAGTCGCGTTCGAGCAACTGGTAGCTCGTGGCCCCGCCGAACTTCACCATGTAATCGACTTCATCACGCAGCACGCCCGTGATCGGAATGACCGCAACGCCGTTCACGACCTGCATCGTCGTCTCGGCCGCTTCACCGTTGCCGAACGATAACGCGGCCTTGATGGCACTCACGTCGCCTGTCTCGATCAACTGGCCGAGATCACCCAACGAAGACGCGAGCATCGCCCACGGATGGCCGTAGAACTCGTTTCGCAGCTTGGCCCGCTTGCGTTTCATGTCATTCTTCAGCATCGTCGGACTCCTTCGCCTTGGCGGGCTGGTCATCGTCCCGCGTCGCCGTCGATGACGCCGCTGCACTGCCTGACTTTGTGTGGTCGAGATCGACGCCGAACAATGTCTTGATTTTCGTTTCGATGGCGACCTGCATTAACACCTTGATCCAATGATTCCCGCGACGCGCGCACTCTTCTTTGAACGTGCTGATGCCTGTTCTCATTCGAGCCGTGCGGGCCTCTCCTTCCTTGAAGGGGTCAATCATGTCGCGACCGTTGCCGATGGCGTCGAATCGCTGGTAGGTCCGCTCGTTCGCGCGGAACTCGGCCGGCGTCAACGAGTGAAACATGCCACCCGCCGCCGCAATGGCGTTGAAGTCCCGCCGCATCGGTAAGGCAACGTGAGTGGCGAACCAATCTTTCAGCGGTTCAAGATGCCCGTCCTCGTCGATCTTCGCCGCGCGTGAACTGCTGAAGTTGGTCGTTTCGTAATCGCCGGTCAGCGTGTAGTAGGACAGCCCGAGACCGCCCGCCTGGTCGCGGTCGAGCAGCTTGAGGAATGACGGCGCATCCTTGTTCGGCCGCGATGATCGGATCATCTCAAGTTCTTCGTCTTTGCCAATCGTTGCCGCAACTGGTGATTGCCCGATCTTGAATGCCCGGTTACCGTCGGCGTCCTCATCGTCACTGCTGTCGGCGAATCCCCATCCGCCGTACTTCTCGCCGTTGTTGAGCTTCGCCACAAATGCGAACGCCGCGTCTACCGCGGCCGAACGAATCTCGGACCCCATGTAGTTATCGCGGTCCCATGTTGTCTGGCCGGTCGAATCGTACCACGACGCGCCGACTGAAGACGACGGCCTGTCCCACATTGCGAGATCGATGACCCGTTCTGCCGGGATGCGAACGCTTCGCCCATTGGTGGAGACTGCGTTGCCGCTGCCGATAAATGATGGACCGGACGAGCGGTAGCCGTCGTCTGGATGTTCGGTCAACACGTAGTAGGCCACAGCCCGATTGTTTCTATCAAACTCGATGCCGTTCAGGATTTTGTTGTTTGTCGCGCTGGCGACACGATCCATCGAATCATCCAGTTGTTCGCGCTCGATGATCTGGTAGCACAGCGGAACGATCTTGTATCGCGGGTTGAAGCATCGAATAATGATCGCATTGCCGGTCGTGACGGTCTCACCAATCGCCATCCGCTCCATTTCGGCGCGACTCAATCGCCCCTCGATGTCGAATTGCTTCGGATCGCTCGACCACTCTTCGTAGAGGTCGTCGGATTCCAGCGCGAATTGAAGGCGTGGCCCCAGGTCTCCGGCCTCCAACTGCTCCAATTCAGTGACAATCTGAAACATCTCTTGCGGCGCAAACGGCCAAGCAAACGTCTGGAACCCGGTGCCGACGATCAGGTCTTGAAACGCCATGCGGACCCGCTTGCCCTGCGCGGTGTTGCGAACGAGGTCGCGGACGCGGCGATTCATCAGGCCGTGCGATCCCATGATCGCGGCATCGCCGGAGTAGGCGAGCGGCTGATTGTGTTCGCGCGGTCGATCACGGCGGGCGAGACGATATGCCTCGAATGATTCGGCCAGAATCTCGCGGGCGAAGTCGGCGCTTCCGGGCAGTGCGGTTGATTGCTTCGGAATCGCCGCCGCTGCCTTCGCCTTCTTGCGGGTGAGCCACTCAAACATCAGTTTGCAACCCTCCGCACAGGGCTGAAAATCCGACGGCCAGACTGAGTTGCAACCTTCGTTTCAAGATGGTTGATCAGGTTTTGCAAATCGCGGATCTGTAGCTGAGCCTGATTGCGTGCCCCTTCAGACCAACTCGACGTGTCGGTCTCCAGGATGCGGAGCAAACTGTCGTTCGCGGCGTCAAGTTGTTGCTGTGCGGTGGCGGCCATGCAGGGCATCATAACGATTGGCTGACGATGCTTCGCGTGGGCCAGCGTTGCGCGTTGCCGATTCCGGCAATCACCTTGCCCCTAAATCATCGACCGGCACAACGCCTCGCGCCCTCTCATGATTGGAGACGAACTCCGGCCGCGGCATCGGTGCCGACTTGCCGTTGCAGCCCGGACAAGACAGGATCGTGTAGTGTCCGGTCGAGATTCTGACATCGCGCTCCATAATCGGATGTGTCGGGCAGCGGTGGCACCGCAGAGGCTCTGACGGGATGACGGACTTCTGCCCTTTGTACCGCTTCGCCTTCTCCGTGCAGTCTTCGACGGGGCACCGGTGATAGTCCACCGATGAACCCGCGTTGCCGCCGCTGACGCGCAGCATCTTGACGTGATGCTTCGCACAGTACGGCGTTCCCGTTTCGTTAACGCCCACTGTCGGAAGCGTCGGCATCGGGGCCGTGTTTGCTTCGGTTGGCTCATCGTCGAAGTCTGTCCGTGCTGATGTCGATTGTGATGCCATTTGCTTGGCCATTTTTACCTCGCTCCAATTTCTTCGGTTGCGGGCACCGACATTGGTGATCCGCTTCGTCCTCGCGTCTTCCGTGCGATCACGTTCGCCCGGAACCATTCCTCAACTGACTTCGCGACGAGCATCATAGCGAAGGAATCCCACCAGTGATCTCGGCGATACCGAGCCTTTCGGCTTTTGCTCGACCGCTTCCGCATGTCGGCTAAGTCCTCGGACCCCTCGCGGATGTGTTCCGCCAAACGCTTGTGATGAATCCAGACGCCCGGCTCTGACCGGAACAACCGAAAGGCACTGGCCTCGGACTCGGGCAGCATGAACAACCCTTCCACCAGGCCGTGCCAATGCTCCGCGTTCCAAATGACTTCGGTGCATGACCGCTCCGCACCCTCGCCACGGTTCATGTGCCAGTTGTCGCCGATTATGACGTGTTCGGCCGGGGCCGGGCTGCGATAGTTCGGAGCGCCCTTCGCCGGAAGCCATCGCCGCAATCCGTGCTCCATGCAGAACCGTTCCACCGGCTGCGTTGCCCATGTTTTTCGCTCGCCATCCTCTGACCAAGACCCCGTCCAACCCTTGTCGATCAGCGTCAGGTCAACGGCGTGAAGCGTGCCCGATTCGTCCGCGTGCCCCTCATCTTTCCAGCCAGCCGCAAGCCTGCACAGCCCATCGTAGACGAGTTGCTCCGCCTGCTCAACCGTCGTTTCGCTCGTGCCGTGTGACCGGACATCGTAGTCGATGACGCGATGCGGGCGGGCGGCGTCCGATGCCATCGTCGAGAAATGTAACTCGATCTTGCGGACATCGACGCCGCGAACAATCATCGTCGTCGATTCAGGCGCAAAGCCGCGGGGGCGGTCGGATTCCGCCGCCATCACGTGCCCGAGTTCCAACTTGGATTCGATCAGGTCTTCATTCGTGATCGTTTCGTTATCCAACTCGCATCGGCAGAACATTTCCCCCTTGTCGGCCCACTCGTCGAAGTAGTTCTGCAGCGCGGAGACCTGGAGCCGCGATCCGTCGGGCAGCTTCTGCGGCTTGAACCGGTGTGGGTTCGAGACGACAGCCCCGGCGTCCATTGCCGTTCGATTGTCCAAGTAGAACTGATGCGCCGCCCGCCCGTACTTGTCGCCGTCGATCTTCCCTTTCTGCCGCCGCTTGACATACTCCGTCCACAGATCGAACCGATGCGGCTTCTCGATCATGTACTTGAACCGCTTGACGACGAACGGGAACCCTTTCTCTGCAAAATGATGAGCCACGCCGACGCCGCTTTTCGGCAACGTCGCCAGCATGATTCGCGCGAGTGACTTGTCCTGCCCGCCGAGACCGCCGATATCGAGGTTCACGCGGTCGACGATCTTCTTGGCCACGTCGCTGTTGTTCGTCGTGTCCGGCGTGTCAAGGTCATCGATCGCCACAACCTTCGGCCGCTTGCCGTAGATATTCAGCCCGCGAATCGGTGAGTCAGCCCCGCGAAAACGCAGCATGGCTCCGGCCGACGGTGAACCGGGAACGTCCGGCATATTGATGGATTCGGCGGTCCACTCAAACGAAATCGGATACTGCGAGAATGTTTTCGACGGATCGTCATATCGCGTCCCCGTCGCCCGCATGTGCTTCGCCAGTTGAGGCGTGCCGCCTACCGCGCGAGCCGGGACCGCGATCTCTGGATATAGCTTCAGAAACGGCTCCGATCTCTGCATCATGTCCTTGATCGCATCTGCGGAGTTGAATGCGTCCGGCCCCGTGGCCCCGATGAACGCGATGAAGTCGCACAGCCCCTGAGCGACAGTCTTCCAGACCATCGCGCGGAGATAGCACGTTTTTCCCTCGCCGCGGCTGGCCAGAATCATTTCGTCGCCACCGTCACACAGCGTCTCCTCGAAAGCCCCGATCATCTCGCATTGCTGACTGGTGAACTTGCGGGTCAGTGGCTCGCGGATGCCAGACTTCGGCCCGCACATCGCCCAAATCCACGCTTCGGAATCCGCCTCAAGTTTCGCCCGCATCTTCCGCTCGGCTGTGGTCAGCTTGGGAATCAGGACCGTCGATCCTTCGATTCGCCGCTGCTTGTTGATCGCTGCGGACTGTGCCCGACGTTCGTCGGCGGTCGCGATAGAATTGCCGCCCATTGCAGTGCGTTTTCTTGCTTACTAATTCTGTCAGGCGCGTGCACGGGAATAGA